>SESA01000022.1_pt1 | contig 114968 bp, 85 predicted proteins | sample 3171451 | NCBI WGS metagenome assembly SESA01 (sample SAMN06051862, study PRJNA518727) | freshwater metagenome | biome: subpolar coniferous forest; feature: holomictic lake; material: water; isolation source: holomictic Lake 227, 8 m depth | place: Canada: near Kenora, Ontario | collected...
AACTGGCTTACATTTAACGGACAGAAAGCCTTTTCAACTGTAGAACTTCCGAATGAATTCTATTGTGTGGGAATTCAGAACAGGGGAACATCGGAATACTTCTTTGTTCTTTGGGTCAGAGAAGGTCGAAAATTTTGGTTTTATGACCGGTATGTTGTGTTTATCGGACCGGGATTTCCAGATTCGCCTGAACGGACTAGGGAACGGTTAAAAAAAGCGCTGGAGGAGTATAATCACGAAGAAAAAGATAATACTTCAGGTAACGGGGAATAGAAATTGAGTCATCTATAAGTGTTCCTGCTAGTTGAAGAGATTCTAAAATTTCTTTAACTGATATTACACCATATTATACAATCTCCACAATCTTTCCCAATACAGCGTAATAAATCAATTTTTTCGTCACTTTTTTACCCAGGGCTGATTCAAGGATTTCGGAGTAGGCGTTCATCTGTCCGGAATAGATTCCGGCAAAATGATCACTGTGCGGGTTGGTAACTTCAGTCACACTTCCGGGGTAGGATTTGTAGTCTGTTAAAAATAGTTGGTCATCAAATTCCAGTACCAGATCTGCTGAACCAATATATATCCTTCCCCCGCTGTCCATTTTCATGGGCAACTCACGGTGTATTTTTACCGGAGCAAGCGCATGAATGAAATTCTTCAGATGCTCAACCGCTTTCGTCACATCTGTTTTATCTATCTGCCCCGACAGATTGTGGCGTGCAATGATTGAATCTATCCTTGATTCATCCGGTGCATCAGGCAAGAGATAAAGGATGTCGTGCAAACAATTGCCCATTACAGTCTCATTCTTGATATTCCCAGTGTGAATCCGGTCAACAAAGTCGTGGAACAGCGTAACAGTAACATCATTATTTCCTTTCAATTTGCTTGGCTGGACATATTTGGGATCATGCCGGGGTTTTGCTCCATCCTTTTCAAAGTAACGTGCCGGCTTATAAGCTGCAACTTCATAATCGCGGCTAAATTCAGCGCGTTCATCCGAATTAACCTGATAATGCACATCGATCCCGCGATCGAATAGATCGATGGTTGCGCTTGCCACATTTGCATTGGTCATATCTTCAAGGCTCCAGTTGCCATCGTGGCTATTGACCAGGTTTAACCAAGTGGCCTCTTTCTTCAAAAAACTTGTTGTGGTGAGGTAGTCCCTTGCCCGGGTCATACCAACATACAACAACCGCTTTGTTTCCTGCAACTTACGCGTTTCTGCTTCCTTAAAGGCTGCCGAATTTTTGATTTCATCCTCGAAACCCATAATATTTCCTTTTCCCCCAAAAGGCCAGAAACTGAAATGGATATACCTGTTGCTCAACGGATGTTCGATATCCAGCGTTGCCGACATTTTAACCGAGGTTTTGAAAAAATCCTTCTGAAGTGATTTTGAATCGTGATCATGGCCCAAACTCGTCAAAATCACGAAAGGCCATTCCAGCCCTTTGGCTTTATGGTACGTCAAAACATTTACGGCATTCAGATTGCCCGAAGCTGCCTGGTAATTTTTTTCCTTGTCCTGTTTCAGCCATTGCACAAAACCAATCAGGCTGGAGGCGAGATTTAGTTTTACACAGTAATCATCATAATTGTGTGCATACAGGATCATTTGCTGAATATTGGCTTTTCGCTGTTCAGCATTACCCCAGGCTGCAATGTGCCGGGTCAGTTCCAGTTCCGCAACCGCTTTTTCAATCAGCTCAGGCACTGAAAGATGTCCGGAATTTTTTACAAAGAGCTCCATTTTTTGTATAAAAGCATCATCTTTCCCCCATTTCGACACATAATCATGGTATTCACCGTCATCCTCATCGTTGCGCACAGGAGCGTCTGACATATAATCCAGCCTTTTTTCAATCAAAGATTCCGCGGTAAAAGCATGGTCCTTATTGATCAGCAAAACAATTTCAGTAACAGCCAGCGAATTTGACCGGTCGGCGATGTAGTTCAGTATATTGATCAACAGCCGGTATTCAGCCGTAACGGATAATCCATCAACACTGGCAGCTACCTCTAGGTCATGCTGCATCAGTTCGGTGGCGATGGCTTTTACCTCTTTGTTTTGCCGGCAAAGCACCGCAATATCCGACGGCACCATCGGCCTGATTTGCCGAATAGTTTTATCATACACAGGCAGTTTTTCTGCAACCAATTCTTTGATACGCCTGGCGAGATAATAGTTAAACTGCTCCGTGTTTCCCGAACCCTTATAACCATTTGTAAAATGCCAGTGTTTCAGCGCCAGCTGATTATCTGCAGCAGAAAAGCCCTGATCTTTGTCCCTCCTCACAGGTATCAGCCCGATGGTATCTCTGGCCCCCAGAGTAATCTGATCCCTGGTCCCGAATTTATCATCGATCCACTGCTGAATGGATTTTCCATCTCCCAGAATATCATTTTTATGGATCAGCACCGGCGAAGACTGATCCTCCAGACAAACCTCATAAATTTTGTTGGTCATATTTACAAGATCACCCCTGGAACGCCAGGAATTTTTCAGCAATTGCAATTTGAGATTTTGATCATTTTGCTGATAAAATACCTTCAGCAGTTCGCTTACCAATATCGGATCGGACCCATTGAAACCATATATGGCCTGTTTCGGATCGCCCACCCAGATACTCTGGTCAATAATTCCGGCCAGCTTCATAAAAATACTCAACTGAATAGGGTTTGAATCCTGAAATTCGTCCACCATCACCAGTTTAATGCCATGGTTTAACTCAGCCTGCACTTCGGGGATATTCAGCAATTCCAGAAACCGGGTCTCCATGTCGGTATAATCCACAAGTCCATGTTCTCTTTTGTATGCTGTAAAGGCCGCAATGCATTTACCGGCAATTTTGAAAATCAAACCGGTATATTCAGCCATATTGTCACGAAAAGTACGGGAGCGATAAAACGAATCAAGTGCGGTTAACAGGTTTGCGGCAGGCACATTGGCAGTATCTATCTTATTGATAAGATCGCCTGCAACTGAATAAATGTCGAGGAGCGTTGAATATGAAATGTTTTTGCTGTTCAGGCTGGCTTTTATTTCGATGGCTTTCTTTTTTCGGATACCATTATTTTTCTCGGGAAGGTTCTCAACAACCAAAAAAACCGCAGTTATGTCAGTTTTTATTTTCTCAAAATCCAGCGATTGGGTAGAACCAACTCCAAAAACAGACTGGATAAACTCAATGGATTTAACAAAACTCAATCCCGTTTCCGTCAAATCTTCAATGTTATTTCTCCTGGCTTCGTTGATAATGGTTTGAACGTGCCCTTTCCATTTCCAGGGATCAAATTCGCTGCGATTATCATCCGTAATTTTTTGAAATTGAAACAGTTCTGAGAGAACAGCCAGTTTGTCCAGCTCCTCATCGGAGGGGATTTTAGAAACCGCCTGTGAAAAGTAGAAATCCGTATCCTCCTTTGCCAGTTCTTTGATATTTGGGGATAGTCCGATCAGATAGCAAAATTTATTGATCAGGCGATACCCGACAGAATGAACGGTGCCAATATAGGCATTCTGCAAGGCAATGGCATCCTCGGTTTTGCCCTCTTCAAGAAGTTTGGCATGGGCTCTTTGCCTGATCTCTTCGGCCGCCCTTTTCGTGAAGGTCGTCAACAACACCTGGTCCCCCCGGCAAATGTCATTATGAATATTGCGATAGAGTTCATCAGTAAGACTGTATGTCTTTCCACTGCCGGCACCCGCGTTTATAAACGTGATATTTTTCATTTTCAATTCTTGTTAAATTATTGAATAGCGCCTTTAAAGAATTCCAACCCACTGTAAGCATCGCCGTATTTTATTTTTTTCACCTTGTCCATTTCCAGAGGAATCAGTTTCTTCTCCTCTGTAGCATGGTAATACGGCAGGTCGGTTAAGCTTGCATTATCCCCGATTTCGATATCCCCGTTTTCCAACTCCTTCCACCTGAATGCAAGTGAATTGCAGATTTTTGAAAGAACTCCCGGTTCCGTGAGCTCCTCAGCGATCTTAACTTTAATAACATTCCCGCCTTTAAAATCATGCCCGGTATATAGTTTTCCGCTGTCGAACATAAAATAGCCGGTCTTAAGGGCGCTGTCAAGCAAACCGGAATAGATCGCAAGCTGAACCGACTTGCCCTCCTCTAATTTAACCTGGTATTTTTTATTATTTTTGGTCCATTTAAGATCAAAAATGACCTGCTGTCCCTGTTTGTTTTCCAAAACCAGATCAATTTTTCCCGCTACAACTCCTATTCCCGGAATAACTTTCTCAGCGTTATACTCACAGCCAATGGTTTTCAATTCATTTTCCGTGATAATTGAAACCAGCGACCGGATTGCATTTGTATATTTCCGCACCAGCTCAGCGTATTCAAACCGTTGTTCAGAAAGCATGAAAACAAGCCCCTCTTCCAGAATTTTCATGTTTAACTGATCTGCAATGAGTTCATCGGTCAATCGAAAATGGGCATCATTTTTAAACTGTGTCAAAATTGCTTCTGTAGTGGCATGGGCGATGTTCCCTTTTAATGTGAATAGATCAGGCAGGGTAAACGAGTTCCCGGTATTTAATTTTGCCTGATATTCGATGACCCATTCAAAGGGATGCTGAATCAGTTTTTCGATGCTGGAGGCGCTCTCAGTATCACGTTTTGTCAGCTTTTGGGGATTCTTGATCTCCCATCTGATTTTTGGTTCAGGCAACCTGATCTCTTCGGTTAGTTTTGTCTGCAAAGGAAAGAGTGTCAATAACTCAATGTCGTTAAGTGTTGCCGCTACTTGGTGGAGATTCTGAAAACCTGCTGTGATCTCTGAGATTATCGGATGCGTCGAAGTCTCTTCTCCATTGTGTTTCTCCGCAACAACCAATACACATTGCGATTCTGCTGCCAAAATGCCTCTCTTTATTTTTTCGTATGCCATTTTCACCTGGTCGGCCGGCAGGTATGTGTCAATTCCATTCCTTTTCAAAAATTCAATTTCACCAAAATATAAAAACGCATGTTGCTCCGCCTTGATAACCGAATTGTAACAGTCCTGCCACCAAATCAAAGGTGGATTGTCAAGCAACCCCGCAGGGGAATTGAGTCTTTCAACAGAATTTGTCTGTACGATTTCATTTGGGAATGAGGCGGGTTCATAAATGCTTTCAACCATTTTAAGCAATTTGTTCCCGTCGTAAGGCTCAGATTCATCCTGGATTTTTCTCAGCAGTGTTTCTGAAAGTCTGCTTAAGTAGGCAAACTGATCTCTTTCCTCATCGGTGTGATCATGGATGGCTGGCAATGAGTGCCTGTCGGCCCACCCTTTAAGCGATGCATAAACATTTTTAATCCGCATCACATCAATAGTGGGTTCAAAGTTGAACGACAGGAATAAGGCGACCTCGTCACGTTTCTTTTTCCATTTTTTAGCGCCTGGTTCATTCTTTCCCAATTCCACAAAGTAATTTTCGATGATTTCTTTCCATAGTGCTCCATCCACTCCTGGTTTTTCAATAAGGTGCCGGGCAAGCCTCAGCGATAAGATCTTCGGAATCGGGGAGTATGGAGATTGTAACAGAGATAACAGGTTGAATACATTGAGCGGACTTATCAGCCCGACACAGATCAGTTTAAACAATTGAATGATCAGGGGATTGGAATTAGTCAGAGTGGAGCCGCAAGCCGGCAGTCCATTGGCAACAAGGTAATAGTCCAGTACTTTGTTTTCGTCATTGATCACCACGGGTTTGAAACCTTGCCTGATCTGGTTTGATAATACATCTGCAGCAAGATGGTTGTCTTTCAAACGCAGAATCGAAAAGGAGTTATCTTCGCTTAGTGGCTTGAATATGGCTCCCTTTGGACCATTACCCAGCAGCAGCTTTTTTACCGTACCAAGATTGTTATTTCCCATGGAGATGGTTGCATTCAGATTTTGATATTCGGTATTTTTTCCCAAAAGAATGAATAGCTTTTTAAAAAATGGATGAACCAGTTCCCGATCATCATAAATTATCAGTTTAACATGGAAGGTAACCGCGATTTTTTGTAACGATTCAATTACATCCTGCCATCTGTCGGCAACACCATAATGAAAATACCGGTCATTAAATTGCAATTCAACCCGGGCAAGTGTATTTAACCTTTGCGGCTGCTCCTCCGGTTTCAATTTCTTCCATCCCAGCCAAACCAAATCATCTCTCCATCGCAGGAGATCTTTGGCCACCCCCGTTTCATCGGTTTCAAATGCCTGTGCGTAGAATGCTTCCGGGCACTCAGCTACATGTTTGCGCAGGGCAGAAGAATACCGGTTTGCACGATCCATGGCATCGGGATAATCTCCCGTAAGGCCGAGCTCCCGCTCCAGAAAGCCCAGCAAACCCATCGGGCCCAGATAAATGACATTAACCGTAGCTTTTTCTTTCCGGCTCGTGCCCTGAAATACGCCATCGTCAAAATACTGTGAGTAATGAATTTTCATCATATTACTTTTTAGAAAAGAATTTATCAATAAACATCTGGATTACATTTGAGTCATATCTGATTTTCTGTTCCCAGATTGAATCAGGCTGATGTCCTCTTGTGCAGAGTTCAATGTAACTGGACATCTTGATGTTTTGAAAAATATAGGCGATTAAGACAAAAACATAGGTGCCATGCGCCTCTGACAATGATTTAAATTGTACCTTCTTTACCGGATCAAGGTTTGTATAAACCTCCTTAATTACCCGGGCGGTCTCTTCCTGGGTCACTTTCGCTTGTTTACCCCAAATCTGTTTCGGGAAATACTTTTTTTGAACATTCATGAAAAAGTTACCCTCTTCTGGTGAAAGTTCATCATAGCCAATACCATGAAGCTGGCAGGCCATGACCATAAAGTTATTTTCGGGTATCTCAAATTGATTATCTATCAAATAACTATACATTACATAGAGTCCAAATTCTGGTTGTTTTCGAAGAGATTTGTACAATAAATAATCATACGCGATCATCAGCAAGTCGTCCTCATCCAGGATACCTGTTTCAATTGGTAGCCCTTTCTGCGTAGTGATCCCATCTATATAAAATCCATTATCATTTGATTGAATCAGTGTTTTTGCTCTTCGCAATCTCGAAACGTCTTTCTTGACAGCATTAAAGAACTTTTCGGAATCCTTTTCCTTAAGGATGTAATCAACAACAGAGGAAAATTCAACTTGATCATCCGCAAAAAGAGTAAGCCTGAATGATGGAGAGATGTTAGCCGATAGTGGCCTGACAGATGTCGCCTCTTTGTTACTGGAAAGTGAATCAAACCAATACGCCATCTGATAACGGGGAATATGATGCTGATCCATGGTGTTAAAAGAACCATCCTGGATGCTTTCTACAAAATGATAATGCGAACCTCTGATGCCGAGCATCAAATGTGCATTCTCCTTTTGAGCAATGACTTCAACCTTGAAGTCATGCTGCATCATTTCAACCATAAAGTCACTCATGTCATTTGGTTTTGCAAGGATTACCCCAAAGCTATAAAATTTTCAATCATTATCACTCCGTGTAAGGTCTTTTAGATAGGTCATTCCCCAATAGTGTACTAAAAAACTCATTAAAAAAGAGAAAAAAGCAATCACATAAAAGAATCTGTCCAGGTAGGCACCGATTACAATAAATGGAGATGCCCATCCCAAAGCGAAAAAGAGGAATACGATGATCTGCAGGTCGGGAATATTTATGCCAACGATCAAAAAGAGCGCCAGAGCACAAAATGAAATAAGTGCCACCCTGTCTGAGTCAAAATGACCCCCAATAGCGATAGCTCCTACAATACTCCAGATGATAATTTCCCAAATCAATATTTTGTAGGCGGCCTGATTCCTGTCATTCTGGGCCAGCCCTGCCCTGAACTTTCTTATTTCATTTGCCATGACTGAGAATTTTAAGGTTTCTCACTATGATCTTTTTATTGTTGCTAATTCATCCAATTCAAAACTTAAATCCAATTTTTGTGTATTCCTCTTGCATATTTTCTTCCCTGCACCAGGTAATGATGTCCTGGGGTTCAGGATCAACGCCCTTGATGATCTGATGGGTGGTGTATTTGCGGATGATGTTGTCGATCTCACCCCCTGTGAATTCATACTTCTCAGCCAGATGCCGGATAAGATCGGGTGTCTGGTCTGGCAGCCTGGTTTCCCATATGCTGAATCTGGCATCCATTCCAGGCTTTTCGAAGGGTACTTTATAAAGGAACCTTCGTTCAAAAGCTTCGTCGAGATTATGGACCATGTTGGTTGTAGCGATCAGGATCCCTTTCAGATTCTCCATCTCCTGAAGGATGATGTTCTGTATGGTATTCTCGGTCTGGTCGGTGGAAGACCGTCCTGATTCCCGCCTGCTGCAAAATACGCCGTCGGCCTCGTTGAAAAATAAAATGGGGGCTACCTTGCTCTTTTCTGCCATGGAACGGTACTGATCGAACAGCTTTTTAATGATCTTTTCCGACTCTCCGAACCAGTAACTCTTGGTTTCGCTGATATCGATCTGGCGGATGTCACGGCCGGTGCGTCGTGCAAGCTGGTACACCGATTCGGTTTTACCCGTACCCGGGGGGCCGTACAATAAAATGCTTACACCTTCACATAATCCTTTATCTTTAAGCCGCTTGCGCAGCTTTATAAAGTTCTCCGGCATCAGCGCCTCCTCGATGAACTGCAGGTTCCTGGCCTCCTCACCGCTGTAAAAAAGCGGCTTTTCCGGAATGACCTGGTGCAGGATCAAGTCCACATTCTTGCGTTCCCGTGACGGTTCCATCAGATCACGGTCACCTGCAAATAGTTTTGCTGCAAATTTCTCTGTCAGCTTCATTACGAATTCACTTCTGAAAGAACCAGCCACAAAACAAACTATTTCCTTTTTCAGCAGTTCATGCTCTTCGCGCCTGAATCTTTGCTTGTGGGCAAACTGGGTTCGCGGATCATTGAACAAACTTTTTACCAATTCATCAAGGGTAATGTCTTCATTTCCTGTAAACAATAAATTGCTCAGCATCATGATAATCAGCATTGATTCCAGATCAACATGTGCATTTAGGAGAACCTTTGAAAAGGGAAGGCGTATATTATTCCTGATCAACGCGTTCATCTCTTCTTTAAGTTCCTCCGTGTCAATTTCATTATTATGGTAATTGTTTAAAAGTTCGCCAGTAATGGAAAGCAACTCGCCCAGGGAGTCAAAGCAGATTTTCTCCTCTTTAATCCTGGTACCTTCACATATGGCCCCGATGATGTCGGGGGGAATATAGTAATTAGTGTGGTTGTTCCTTCTGTAACTAAACCTTCTGCGCTCCCCTTTGTCCTTTCGCAACAAGCCCAGCCTAACCAGCTCTTCAAGATCCCTCACATTTTTTGCCATGCTTATGGGCTCGCAACCGATGAAACCAGCCAGATCATGAACGTTAATGATTGATTCTGAGAAGTTGAGATTGAACACCATTGCAAATAAAATTGCCTGGAGCTCAGTACATTTTAACTCCAGTGCCAGCAGCCTGGCATTAGCTCCAGAGGCTATGATAACTTGTGCCAATGATCCTGATTTTTTAACCGCACCGGTGATCTGCTCGATCAGGCGTAGCAGGTCTGTCTCCTGTTTTACTTCACAAACTGCTTTTGATCCCTTTGTTTTCATATGTTTCTGAAATTTGTACAAAATTCCCTTTTTCCAGTGCATTGTATTTGCATTCATGATTTCGGCTTTATGGATCAAACTGGAAGCAATTCAAAAATTCCCAAAAACAGCTCTTTTCACACTTTTTATTCATCCACAAATAGAGTATGGAATGCCGTTTTACCTTTGTACCATCAATTTATTTATACACCCCTTAAAACAAAAATCTATGCACACCCTGATCTCTTGTATGGTATGCGGAAAACAGTATCCGCCAAATTTTTCCTGGTATGTTTGCGACAAATGTAATTTCCGGGTATGTCCGGGTTGTTTGTCCTATCATAAAGGCCCTTACGCAACCGGAGGGACAAAATGCAGTCAATGTCCTTGGGGTCATATTCAACGCCCGAAATAATGGAACTGAATGATGCTATGCACATATTTGAGGCCCTGAAGGGCTCAAAACATACCCAACTGTTCAATGCATTGATGGAACGCGCCATGATTTATTCACGGATCAGGGTGGACTGGTACTATGCAGCCCTGGATGAGCAGCCTGAACTGGATTATGAGCGCACCATGGCCCACGATGAATTTATCAGTGCCTGTGCAATGCTGAGCCGGAATATGAAAGAAACCGGTGAAGATGTGAGATGGCGTTTTGAAATCGGGAAAGACCGTAAATCCATCGGCGATTTTGCATGTATGCTGCACGCCGTAATCGGCATCAAGGCGAGGTAAGATAAGAAGCTGCTTCGGCTATAACCGTTCTGATTCAGCCTGTTTTTTAGCTTTTTCCCTCTCTTCAACGTAATCGTCGTACTTATGTAAAGTGTCATTGAGGATTTTCAGTACAAGGTCGGTTGCAAAGCAAGGTCCAATTACTGTTACTTTATCACCATAGGGAAGGACGGCCTTCCGGACGAAATCTTCATTCATACTTACCTTGACTGAAACCAGCAGATTGTGTTCATCCATACTTAAATTCCGTTGTGTCTCGTGAATTTTCCTGGCAAGTACCTCGTCAGCAACAGAACTGTCATATAAAAGGCGTACTTCATGGGTTCGTTTTGTAAAATCGAGATGACCTACAGAATTCCGTATCTTAGCATGAAGTTCTTTTCTGAAAGTTTTGTTGGCTGTAAAATAGTGATCACTTATTTTTAGCTTTATTACCCTGTCGAGGCCATAAACAGCAACCTTTTCATCTTCAGAACCCAGAATATACCAACGGCCCGAAATTTCCTTTAACGCATACGGTTCTACAATATGATTGGTTTGTTTATCAAAAAGACGAAAAGTAAAGGTTATAATTTTTTGGTCGACAATGGCATCATAGATGGGTGCAATCCATTCGCTGCCGCTAAATTTTGTCTGCGACTCATAAAAAATAATATCTTCCATTCCCGATACAGGCCTTTTCAAATCAATTTCGAGACGGGTCATAATTTTTTGAAGTGACTCTTTCGCATTCCTGAATGCAGTCGTGTTTTGAAACAGCGCCAGTTGTTTAAGAGCTCCATATATTGTCTTAACCACCTCATCGCTCATGGGGATATCAAAACTGACATCGAGTTCTGCATAATGATAGCCCCCGGCATCTTGCTCACGATGATATTTAATGGGTAAATCAAATGTGTTTCGCATCGTTTCAATATCTTTCTCGAACATGGATGCGGAAATTTTATATCCGGCATCTTCAAGTATTTCAAGTATTCTTTCTTTCTTTTTAGGTACACAGAGCGATTTGTTCAGGAAATTATGAATGATCAGGTAGCGTTTGTATGCATTTTTACTTACGGGCATGGTAGTTTTATTGTTATGCAGGTGAATGGTTTGACTAACAATGAATCTTGAACATAACACAAAGTTAACGGAAAAATGGCAAGGGACCACAGGGATGTTTAAGTAATAAAAAATCATATCAGGATTGCATTGTAATTAGGTTGTGGAGTGCCATATTAATTTTGCAGATCAAACAAGATAATCTGCATACCATGCAAATTGAAATAAATAGTCCAATCCTGAAAAGTATCAGCGCAGTTTACGAAGAACGAGAAAACCTCTTTAAGCAGTCTGACACTTTAAAGAAAATCGAATCCGATCTCTCTGTTATTTCAACATTCTTTGGCCTCGATAATAAGCCGGCAGCCCTATTGGCGGTCATCATTTGTGATCAATTAATGGGGGAATCGAATTCCATTAACAGGATCATGAGAACCTTGGGGTTTGTTCCTGTTGACTTTATTCAGTTAACCAATTCGATAAAAGACCTGAGGAAAGCCGGATGGATCAGGTTTTCCAATAAAGGGAGACGCCGCGGTAATTCAAACGGATATGAAATTGCAAATGAAGTGATCGAGGCTGTTCTTAAAAATGCCCCCCATAAATTACGCATAGCCATTCCGGATAATTTAAGGGATACATTAATGGTGATTCGCAGAATTATCAAGGAAACGACGGACTATTTTTCCAACAGCCATCTGGATACGGAAGAACTGTTATCGGAAATTGACCGGTTCAGTTTTTTCCCGTTCATTGACAAACTGTTAAATAACACAGACCTTACTGACATTGAGAAAATTACATTATTTTGGTTTAGCGCTGAAATCCTGAACGGAAGAGATGATTTTGACTTGATTTCAACGCTTGAAGCCATAACGGGCGATGGTACCGAAGTGAATTCCTTGATAAGGGAGATTAAATCTGAAAAAACCGCCATCATGCGCGACGGATATATCCGGTTTGTAAATCAATGCCTGGCTGATTTTTCATCCGTTACTTTAGGAGACAGGATTTTAGACGATATCGGCCAGGATATTCCCAAAAAAGGAAGTACAAAATTCGTATCAAAATATTGTTTATTGATTGTTCCGACCGAAATTCAGGAAAAAGTATTGTTTTTTAATCCTGACAACGAGATCTCAGTCAATGAAATTATGGAGTTTACCGCTCCTGAAAGTTTTTCCAATATGGAAAAAAGATTCACTGCAAGCGGATTGAAACCAGGGTTAACCATGTTGTTTTATGGCCTGCCTGGCACCGGTAAAACTGAATTGGTCCGACAAATTGCAAAATTACATCAGCGGGTCATACTCCAGGTCGAAATTTCAGCAATCAAGAATATGTGGGTAGGTGAATCGGAAAAGAATCTGAAAAAGGTGTTTTTAGAGTATCAGGCCGCCTTGAAACACTATGAAAACACACCGATTCTCTTTTTCAATGAAGCGGATGGGATTTTAGGCGAAAGAAGGCAAACGCAACACGCTGTTGATCAAATGCTGAATACAATGCAGAACATCCTGTTGCAGGAATTGGAGGATTTTCAGGGGATATTTATTGCCACCACCAATTTGATTGTCAATATCGACAGGGCATTCGACCGTAGAATGCTCTACAAACTAAACTTTCAAACCCCAAACGAAGAAACCCGGTTCAATATCCTTAAAAAAGAGTTCCCGGACATTGCTGAACCACTGCTGAACCAAATCAGCATGAAACACACGCTAAGCGGAGGACAGATACAAAATATCAAGAAGAAGTTTTTAGTAGATACCCTCTTATTCGCCGAAACCTCTGATTATGCTATGCGGCTGCTCCGGCATGTGGAGGAAGAGACCCAGTTCAGGACAAGAAAAGGAAAGACAATCGGGTTCAAGCTACATGAATGAATGGCCATTTAATATATAAGCTATCTTTGACTTAAAATCGATCCCATGCCAAAAAACAAGGAGGCTCTGAGCCGCTATCGAATCATCAACCGGTGTTTCCGGGATTTTGGGTATGTTACCCTCCGGAAACTTGAGGAGAAATGTTACGAGGCCTTTGACCATGAAATCGCCACCCGCACCCTCGAAAAGGATATCCATGACATGCGGCATGACCGAAGCCTCGGATATTATGCCCCCATTGAGTATGACAGGTCGCGCAGCGCCTATTACTACGATAATCCCGATTATTCCATCGAAAATTTCCCGTTGAATGACCATGACATTGAGGCCTTGACCTTCGCTTCAGCCTTGCTGGATCAGTACAAGAACATGGAGATCATCTCCGATTTTTCATGGGCCGTACAAAAGATCATGGATGCCATGAAGATCAGAAGGAGCCTGTCGAAGGATCCCGATAGGCAGGCAGTGGGGTTCGAGAATTTCCCGGTGATCGGGGGAAGCGAATGGCTCACCGTCATCCTGGATGCCATTCTAGAAAGAAAGGTTTTGGCGTTGGAGCATCAGCGTTTCGACAGTCCCGATGAGCATCATCATGTTGTTCACCCCTATTACCTCAAAGAATACCGCAACCGGTGGTACCTGGTGGGCTATCAGCCTGTAAACAGGCGCATTCAGACATACGGCCTGGAGCGCATCAGGGAGCTAATGGTAATGAAGGAAGAGCAATTTATCGATACCGGTTTTGATCCCGTGCAATATTACCAGAATGCCATGGGGGTTATTGTTACCGAAGATCAGCCTGACCACATCATTCTCCGGTTCACGGCAAAACAGGGTAAATACATACTGACCCAGCCCATACACCAAAGCCAGGAGATTCTCTCAGATTCACCTGAATCGGTTTTGATCCGGCTGTTTCTTACACCAACTTACGAATTTATATCGCTGATACTTGGCTGGGGCCCAGATGTGGAGGTGATGGAACCTGCAAGTTTGAGGGATAAGGTTATGCTGATGCTTGAGGAGATGCGGAACATGTATTCTGCCAAGTCCCGGTGAACAGAATATTTTTCTATTCAATCAACCAGTTAAACCATGTCCTTTGATCGATGACAGGTATACCATTTTGTTCACAAACATGCATTGTATGTCCGGTCCCGCCTGATTTTGGATGATCCAGGTCATCGTAAAAAATACCGATTGTTGCCGGCTTGATCTCCTTTGTTCCGATGGCTTTTATGGTATCCCGTATGATATAGGATGCTTTTATGGCAAACCTGTTTTTGTCGCCCGAAACATATTGGTCAATGAGCTTTTCTGTTTTCTTATTCTGTTTTGATTGATATACGACCTCCGGCTCAGCCGCGATATCGATATCATCCAATGAGATTGTTTCGTATGCCTGATTGTCTTTTTTCCGGTGTCCCGTAAAGGGTGTTATTACCTGCAATCTTGTATTGTCAATGAATGCAACACCCACGGAAAAATAGTAATCAGCGCCATCAGCATTGCCGCTTCTGAAAAGCATTTTTTTCGTTTTTATAGCCAGCAACTTTCCGAGGTCCAAAAGATTCTTCCTGTCGGTTTCCGCTACATCCCGCTTGCCTTCAAGAAGTACAATGGAATGGTCATAATCGTATTGGTCAATAAATTCTTTGAGGGTCATCATTGTTTTGATCCATAAACCTGGTGTATGTATTTCAATGAGTCAAATATACATTACAAACCGTTTGCTTTAAATGCAGACCAATAAATATTCAGCTGGCATGATGTATTGTAAAAAATCATATTATAAAGTAATTATTGTATACCAAACCAATATTTTACCTGTTATATGAAAAAGTCTGAAACCAACTTTGAAAACCTGGTTGGTTCTGGCTTATCCGGATTTGGCACTGCATGCATGAATAAAAGTCAGTGTGGCTTTGAATGGCCTTAGCTGTGAAACAAAAATCTTGATAAATTTTATCTGTCCCTGCTCACCGAAAGCAGCCATAGCCATGTACCAATCAATCCCGTCCCGCCGAAGCCTAGCACATTCATCCAGGCTGGCAGCATCCATCCCGAAATAGCAATCGGAATCCCGATTACCACCCTTAAAAGGTGCAGTGCAGCAACAATGCCGAAAATTGTGCCGGCCACACGCAATCCAAGAATCTTTGAGTTTATTGACATGATACGATGAAATAAGTCTCCAAAACTAATATCTTTTTCGTAAAACTTTGTGATAATAATTGAATTTTAGACCAGAGAAATTACTACAATTGTTACTACAAAAAGAAAAAACCACCTACAAAAACTGATGTAAGTGGTTGATTTTCAAGTCGGGGTAGCAAGATTCGAACTTGCGACCTCCTGCTCCCAAAGCAGGCCTTTTGATTTCTCTTCTATTGTGTCAACAGCAGTACGCTGGCTCACTTGGTTAACAAATTATGAGAACCCAGCCTTACTTTTTTTGCAGTTTTTTCAAATGCCGTGTCACTTCACGTTCCACTTGTTCAAAATCGGGCAGATCATCTATTTGTTCACTCAGCGTAGTCTTCCAGCGGCTCTTATATTGCGGCATCCGCTCTTCCAGTTTTGAATGAAAATTATCAGCTGACAACCCTTTGCTGATGCACTTATGCGAGAATTCATTGATCAGTAAATCAACCTCCATGCCATGCGCTGCAAGCAGATACCAGATGTCATAAAAATCCCGTGCCTGCATACGCTGCATCACCGATCGCAGCTTTTCAACGAGTACCTCTTCCAATTGATAACACAAAAGTTCATGAGGTCCCAGGTCTGAATATCCGAGAAAAGCAGATTTTCTGACAGGCTTGAATTCCAGCTTTTCGCTTTTCGAAATATCGACCTTCACTTTTTTATTGCTGCCAAGGCCTCCTAACGGACCAATATATCCGATATAAAAGTTGATGCCTCCATCCTCATGTTCATTGTTGTCAATGATTTCAAGCGGGATATTGGCTCCATTCCTTATATATTCAAAGGTTTCCCTGAACCATGATAATATCTGATCGTTGCTCACCTGGTCGTCAAGCAATGTAAAGTCGAGGTCCTCTGAAAACCTGTAATCTTTAAAATAGAATTTCTTCAGTACGGTTCCACCTTTGAATGCAATGATTTCCGAAAGCTGGTCATGCCGTGCAATTCCATTCAAAATCCACGAAAGAACGTAATCTTTTTCGATCTGCTGGTCGCGTACTCCTGCACCGCGGGCAATGCGTTGTATTTCTCCCGGTCGTATCATGTGAAAATAGCTGATTTAATAGTCTCTGTCTCTAAATTTTGCCTGATGCTCCATCTGCTTTTCATCTTACCCGACTCAGGCAATCCGGGATCCAGTAAAATATAAGAGGCCGTTTTTTCTTTGTGCAAATCATCTATAATGCTGGTATTAATCTCAAACAATTCCAGAAGAAAACCAAGGCGCTTTACGACAGCTTGCGATTTGAACCGGGTGGCGTAGGTAAGGAGTTTATTGAAATCAATTTTGTTTTTAGAGGTTTCAAGCGCTTTTGCAATTTCGACAATACCTCCTGCATATTCCGGTCGGAATAGGCAATCAATAAGTGTTTTCTCCAAATCCGAACACTGAACCTGGGTAAAATTGTCAATCCACATTTTCCGGACGCCGAAAAAATGGTCCTCATTGTGATAGATGAACTGGAATGTAACTTTCCTGATTGCGATTGAAGATGGTCTGATTTGCTTTGAAACAACGATTTGCTCTTTCATCGACGGCTGTGTGATCAGACTGTGAATTTGCAATGCTGAATAATACCCGATGTAATGGCCAGTACCACCGGTCAGGTACCCGGCGACCAGATGCCAGTCGGGCATGAAGGTTTCAGCATCCTGATCGTATGGAATCATGTAATAAACGCCTTCTTTCAAACGCATCAGTAGTCCTCTTTTGGTCATATCACTAAGCAGTTCCTTAACTGCGCTATCGTTCGCCTGCGGAAACACCTTAAAAGCTTCGGCATAGTCAAAGCAAACCCGGTTCAATCCGAAAAAATAGGAAAGAAGTTCATTCGATTGTGTAGAGATATTCTTACGTCTCATAGTAACTCAGTCAGGTTAAACCTGACTACAATGATACAAATAATAACTGAGCCAACGTACAACTGGACGAAAATAAATTATATTTCATATCTGATTAGTCCGGTTTTTCCGGTAGGCATAGAAGATCAAACCTCGGTTTCCGGTAATAACATATTTGCCCACCTCTTTTTTTCCTCGTCTTCGAAGTTGGCGAGATAGTTCATCGTGGTTTGTTTGCTTTTGTGGCCGAGCGATTCGCTGATGAATTCAACCGATGCTCCCGACCGTTTCAGTACCGTGGCAAAAGAATGTCGGGCCGTGTACGTGGTGGCCCTGTCGATCTCTCTATCCTTGCAGATGTTAGTCATGTTATCATTGATATTACGCACGGTCTGCTGGATCAATCGGTATTCATCATCGGGAGTAATACCCTGGTACAGAATGGGAAATATATACGAATCGCCGTCTGCTGGTTTGTTGCCATGTCGTTCTATTATTTGGCTTGCTTGCCGGGTAATCATGATTTCGATGTTTGTTTCCTCTTCTACCGTATCGGCTGTCTTGGCCCTGACCAGGATAATCTTATCTCCTTTTATATTCTCATACTTCAGGCGGGCTATGTCTTTGATATTGATTCCATTGCACAGATAACTGAACAGCCAGTAATCGCGGCACTGCTCCTCCATTGTTCCTTTGGCCGCCTCGTATGCCGCAATCTTTGCCACATCGGCCTGGGTTAATGCTTTTTTGGTGTTCTTGCCTTTGGGCACTGCATACAATCCATTCTTCGATTTTCCGAAGGGATATAATACGCCGGCAGGCTTTACTTTATTGAATACGGTGCGAACATTCCGCAAATACATGCTCACCGTGGTGCGACCATTTGTTGTAGCCTTTTTTCTGCCCTTGATGAGCTTTGGAGAGAGCATCCACTTTTCATAATCTTTCAGAAATTTCACCGTAACAGATTCAAATGGGAATTGCTCTTTGCCGGTATATTCTTTTAGCGAGTTTAGTGAACATTCATAGGTAACGGCTGTGCTTATTTTACCGGCCTCGCGGAATTGTTTGGCAGTGGCCTCGAGGATGGAAAAAAGGTCGTTGCTATCTTTGGGTTTTGAGAAATATGCCGATTCGAATGTTTCGAAAGAAAATCCATTCCCAAGCGATTCGATGACCCGAATAGCCGCATTTCTCAATTCGGTCAGAAACACATTTTTTGCGATATATGTCTCCCTTGGATGAGTTGCAAAAACTCTGTCATATTCAATCTCAGTCATTGCAATGACCTCACCTGGTTCCCAAATAGGCTCTTTCCCTGCACTTCGGGCTTTCTCTGCGTCCTGAGGCAGATATATGAGCGCATAAAATTTGTATTCCCTCTTATAAGTAACCCTCAATTTAAGTGGAGACCTTCCATCTTTGCGTTGTTTGGCTTTTTTCAAGTTCAGAACAACGGCTACTGTTGCTGCTTCTTTTTTCATACTTTTGCAGACCCTCTGCTCATTAGGCAGAGGGTTTATACCCATATTTAGGGTACCAACAAAGGTACCAACAAAAAGGCTTAATTTTACAAATTTTATCAAAATATTTATCAACAATACGTCGTGTATGTAATTGATATTCTGTTATTTAAAATATTTTAACAAAATCTTACATAAGCCTAATTTTATGCCTTACAAGCAGAGGGTCCTTGGTTCGAATCCATGTGCTCCCACCCTCAAAATCAGCCACTTACGATGAAAATCTGAGTGGCTTTTTGCTTTTTTGCCTACAATTTGCATACATTTTACTGGCTTTGTTGTCTGGCACAAACAATTAGGTACTAAAAAAAACGCTCACGCTGACCAGTCTTCACCGGAATAGCCTGACCATATCAGTTTCTAGAATGTCAATAAGTTAATGTGGTCAACCAGCTTATTATGCAGTGAAATACTTATGCATTAATCTCAGCAATTCATCTTTGTCAATGGGTTTGGAAAGATATTCATTGCATCCCGTATCTATTGCCTTTTGCCGGTCGCCTGAAAGCGCATAGGCCGTTTGTGCAATGATGATGATTTCCTTATTAAACTTACGGATCTGACGGGTCGCGTCATATCCATTCAACCCGGGCATCCTGATGTCCATCAGAATCAGATCGAGGTCGGGATTGTTGCGGCAGGCATCAACTGTTTCACCCCCTGTCCTTGCATGTATGACTTCACGGCTGATTTCCTTAAGCATTGCAGTGAGGAGCAAATCCGAGGTTTCCTCGTCTTCGGCAATTAATATTTTCAGGTTTTTAATCTGACCTGATTCATCTTCTTGCGAAACATTTGCAGTAGTGCCTTGTCCCTGCTTTTTTGTATTGTATGGTATGGTGAAATAAAATATTGAACCAATTCCTTCATCACTTTTAACCCAGATTTCACCTCCCATCATTCCCACATATGCTTTGGTAATGGATAATCCCAGGCCAGCCCCCTGATAAGCCTGCGTATCGAAGATATCAGCCTGAACAAAACGTTCAAATATGGATTCCTGCCTGTTTTTGGCAATTCCAATGCCAGTGTCTTTCACGAAAAACTCAAGGAATTCGCCCTTTTTCTCATATCCAAATTCAATTGAACCTTCGTTGGTATATTTAATGGCATTTTTAACGAGGTTGGTCAAAATGGCGTAGATTTTTTCACGGTCGGTTTCAATGATCGCTTCTTTTGCCGACAAGGAATTTTTAAAGAAAAAATGTATTCCTTTTGCTTCAACTTCTGGTTTAAAGAAGGTATAAATATATTCTATCTGCTCGTTAATATCCGACTCCGCTATGCCAAGTTTCATCAGCCCCGATTCAATTTTTGAAATATCAATAATATCGTTGATGATGTTGAGCATGCGTTTACCACTTTTCTCGATGATGCGGATGTACTTTTGTTGATCTTCGCCTGTAAGACCAGGTTCTTTGAGTAATCTGGCAAAACCCATAATGCCATTCATTGGAGTTCTGATTTCATGGCTCATGTTGGCAAGAAATGCTGATTTGAGGTGGTCGCTTTCTTCGGCATGTGCTTTGGCTTTGAGTAATTCCTGCTCTGACTGCTTGCGTTCGGTTATGTCGATGACAAAAACAGAAACGCCCGTTATGTTTCCATCGCCATCTTTAACCGGACTATAATAATCATCGTAAAAGGTCCTGTAAAGCAGTTCATCTCCATAAGCTTCTGATAAAACAAAATGCTCGCCTTTTAATGCTCTGTCAAAATTGTTCTTTGCTTTTTGCCTGTCTTCAGGATTTGAAATTATATCGAGCATGTTCATGCCTGTGGAAATTTCAACTCCCCATATTTTTTTTATGGTTTCCTTGTGAAATGTTGTAAACGCAGTGTAACAATAATTTTTATCCAGGGAGAAAATAATAATGTTTACAGGGCTTTCCAGGATCGAATTTAACAAGATCAAATCCTTCTGATATCTTTCTCTGCTTTGCCTCAGCTCCTCCTCCCCTTTTTTACGCTCAGCAATATCCCAAACGATATCTGCTATTTCGGAAATTGACTGAACATCTGTTTGATCATAATTGCTTTCTTTGTTTCCGACGCCAAGGATGGCCACAATTTTTTCATTTCTGAATATCGGGACTACCAGTTCACGAATGACCGGCACATGACCTGCGGGCAATCCTTTCCGATGCGGCAGTGACAGATAGTCGTTGTGGATCACCGGCGAACGGGCAGCGATGCAATCTACCCAAACACCCGCCTGATCAATGGGGTAATGCTGGCCTTTCCCGTCGGCACTGCACATTTTCTGCAATGTATTGGTTGACCAGACTTGCAGCGAAAGCGTTGCCTGGTCATCTTCAACAAAATGAAGGAATGAAATTTTACTTTTCGAAAGAATTTCAACTTCATCCAGCGTTTTTATCAACAGTTCATCCAAAGAACAATGATAGGAAAGTTCTAAAATTAGGTTTCGTGTTTTGATGATGCTTTCCAGTCGTCTTCTTTCCGTAATATCAAATGCGGATACAAAGCATTGTTCCCCATTTTCCGAAACGACGCCGGTAAGAAAAACATGAAACGGCAAACTGCCTGCGCTATCCATTGTTACTTCACACGATTCTTTTGATTTGCTCTTAAATGCCCTCTCAAGAAAGAGCCTGAAAATTGATTTTGTCTCTTCTGACACAAAAAAACGGAACAACCTGTTTTTCAGATGCTGCCGGTCCTTGCCCAACATCTTTGCCCCGCTGAGGTTTAGTTCGATGATCTCCCCGTTGCCGGAAAGTGTAAAATAACCTGATGGAGCGAAATCGTATAATCTGATATACTTGTCGTTCGCAACTTCTGCCTCTGCCCAGGCCTGCCGGAGTTCATCATTCTGCAATTCCAGCTCAACCTGATGCACCTCCAGTTCGTGTATGAGCTTCAGGGTTTCAATTTCAGAAAGGGATGCAGCTATTCCTGATGATTTCAATCTCATCAGCTCTTCGGCCTTTTGGCGAAGGATTTCGGAATCAGATTTTGTATGGGTATTTTTCATGAACTGCTGTTTGGCCTTATGTCAGTCGTTCGATGGTTTGATGCAGCGAAAGAAGAAAAAGGGCGTGAACCTTCGCCCATATTCAGCCTATATCGGTACCGCCAAGCACCCGTGAACAACTGAAACAACAGAAGGAACACACCATAGGGTGCGTTCAAAATTGCTATTCCTCTGTTCATTTAAAAATTGGCGGTTTTCTACAGGAGAAATATTAGCAACGGAATATTTTATCGATGTTTAAGAACGAGGTCGGGATTGTTATTATAAACAAATATAGTCACAATTTCCCTTTTTGATTCAGAGAGCTGCAATTATTCAGGTGGTATGCTGGACAAATTTTTATTAAATTTGATGTTGAGTTAGCACTTATGCAAAAAAATCGTAAGGGATATCCCGGAATCCCTTATCCGAAGGCAGGTAAAATGTAAATATTCTTCTCATGAAAAGTATCTTAGCGAAAATGAAAAGATGGTTTACCGTCTCAGTTCAGAAACAGAACGCTCAAACTGAAACCGCTCAAAATCATGCTGTAAAATCAGAGCTAGAAACCATCCCTTCCACCGTAAAAAAACCAGACATTGAATGGATCGAAATCCCGGCCGGCACCTTCATGATGGGCAGCCCCGCGGATGAATTAAATCGAAGATCGAATGAGACCCAGCACAAGGTAACGTTGAGCGCTTTTAAGATGAGTAAATACGAGGTTACTTTTTCGCAGTACGACCTGTTTTGCGAGGCTACAGGAATGAAAAAACCATATGATGAGGGCTGGGGCCGAAATAACCGCCCGGTAATCCATGTCAGTTGGACTGATGCAAAAGCCTTTGCCGATTGGATGGGCTGCCGGTTACCGACTGAAGCAGAATGGGAATATGCCTGCCGCGCCGGAACCACCACTCCATTCAATACAGGAGAAAACCTTACTGATCTGCAGGCCAATTATAATGGCAACTATCCGTATAACAACAATGTAAAAGGAGAGTTCATTGCGAAGACATTGCCGGTAGGAAGCTTTCCTCCCAATGGATGGGGACTATTTGATATGCATGGCAATATCTGGGAGTGGTGCAACGATTGGTATGACGAGTATCCGGCAACGGAGCAAACCAACCCGGAAGGCCCGCCGACAGGCACATTCCGTGTGTTCCGTGGTGGTGGCTGGCGCAACTTTGCACAGCTCTGCCGATCGGCATTTCGGTATAATTACTTCCCCGACCACCGCCACTTCAATATTGGCTTTCGCCTGGTCACCCCCGGGTAAACCATTGAACTTCCAAAAAAAATTGATTGAGATAAGAGATTTATATTATTAGGAATTAATATCAATAAAATGATATAAACATAAGTTTTGTATCTTAGGTCTTTGATTCCTCAGCCAATGAGCAAAACTCCGATAATCATTCATGTGCTGCGCATATTAATCGCGCTGTTACTTATTGTGATGATCCTTTTCGGCGCTGCTATTTTTTATATCCAGAATGAATCAAAAAAGAATATTGTTGAAGCCGCCCAGGTTCTGAAGCAGAAAAACAAGCCACTTGAAATACTTGATCGGTGCATCCAGCAGATCTATAACGTTGACAACGATTTCAGGTTGTATACCCTGTCGTTCAGCAAGGAGTCGTCCGACAAATACAGGTACCAGCTGAAGGTAATGGACTCTCTTACCTCTGCACTCCATGCCAGTCTTTCCTCCGATGCCGGGAATAACAATTCTATCTATTCGCTTCAATCAGGAAACAGGGAAAAGGAGATCATGCAGGCAAGCCTCGGAAAACTGCGAAGGATGGCAGATTCTCTTTTAATTACGGCTAATTCGCTGCAATCGCTCAATGATGATGGCGTCAAACCAGATATTGCTGCAATAAAACAATACGATCCTGACCTTACCTTCATCCCCGTCGCCATCTCCTCAAGCGACACAGTCAAAGTTATCACTGAAGAAACCACAAAGAAGAAAAAGGGATTCTTCGCCAAGGTCAAGACCTTTTTTAAAGGGGAAACCAGACCACAAAAACACAGAAGCATGTCTCTGTAAAAGCAGGCTTGCAAGCAGTGCCGGTGAAAAACGATCGTCCGGTCACCCTGACTGAAGTTGGCATTGAAGTGGCACGCCAGACCAACCAATATTATGAGAAACAGTTGAAGGAACAGTACCAGCTGAATCAACAGCTCAAAGAAAAGGAAAAATCGCTGATTGAACTTAATTCAAAGTTAATGAGCAACATTTCCGGCATTTTCAGGGAACTTAAACGCGATAACCTCGTCAGGGAGGAGCGGGTCCAGAACCTGGCAGTTGTGAATATTTTAAAATATTCTCGCATTGTCGAATACTGTGTGCTGGGGAGTGCAGCGCTCGCATTCCTGCTCGCTTTTCTTATTGCCCTGAACATCCGGAAAATCATCAAATACCAGAAAGAGATCATTGCCAGCAGAAAAAAAGCCGAGGATGAGGCCGCTGAAAAGAGCAAATTTCTGGCCTTCATGAGCCACGAGCTGAGGACACCCCTGACCTCAATCGTCGGATTTACTGAACAACTGAAGGAAACCGACCTTGATGCGGATCAGAAACAGTATGTAAATGCGATGGGTGGTTCATCGGACATCCTGCTGACAACGGTAAACGACATCCTGGATATGTCGAAACTGGACTCAGGGAAATTTCGGTTTGTTAAATTCTCATTTCTGGCGAAACCGGTTTTCGAACAGGTCCTGAACAGCCTTCGCCCGATGGCGGCGAAAAAGGATATGCAAATTGAACTGATTTCCAAGGTCCCTGACAGCCACTGCTTCGTGGGAGATGAGATGCGCCTGAAACAGGTAATCATTAACCTGGTGAACAATGCAATCAAGTATTCTGAGAAGGGGACCATCACGGTAACAATTTCTGCTGAAATTTCGAAGGGGAAATCCAAACTGCAGGTAGATGTTGCAGATGAGGGAATCGGTATTGACGCAGACAAGCTGAATGATGTGTTCAGCGAGTTTTCCCAGGTACATGAACAGTCATCAAAAAAATGGATCATTGGTACCGGCCTGGGGTTGCCGATTTGTAAGAAGATTGTTGAACAACAGGGAGGTAAAATATGGGTGACCAGCGAAAAGAATGAAGGCTCCATCTTCTCTTTTATCATCCCGTATCAGACCTTTGTCGGCAAATCGGAAGAACCAGATCCTGCTGAGACCGTTTTTGATTTCACTATTTTTCACGGGAAAAATATTCTAGTGGCCGATGACACCGAAATTAACCTGGTTCTTCTCGATTCAATTTTCAGAAAATGGGGAGTCGTTGTTGACAAGGCCAGAAATGGAGCGGAAGCACTTCAATTATTTAAGCTGAAGGAATACCATCTCGTGCTCAGCGATGTATACATGCCTGAAATGGACGGGCTGGAACTAACAAGGAATATCAGGCGCGCCATTCGTCCAGCGAACAAAAAGGTCCCGGTCATTATTCTTTCTGCAAACCTGATTCAGGATGAGATTGAAAAACTTAAACTGGCTGGCGTAACCGATTACCTGCCAAAACCTTATATGGCAGCAGATCTCTACAAGATCATACGCAAGCAGATGAAACACCTTCCCAACGAAACTGCCGGGGTGAACACAAGCCTTTAGAACAGGTCCAATTAAAATCGTACTGAGTCTTCAGCCATTTTTGTTACAACTTCTCCTTCGAAATTGTACAGTTTTACATAGGTCTGAGAAGATGCATCAGCATTCTGAAGCGTGATTACGACAAAATTCGTGGTTGTCAGCTTTGGATTATGATCAATCCAAGTTCCGGAATTCGCATAAATGGATTTTAGCCCGTTACGGTTGTTTGATGAATTGATTTTCGCAACATGGGTATGACCGAAAACAACAATCCTCTTATTCGAATTGGGGTTCATAAAGTATTGCAGCACCGACTGCCTGTCAGTTTCAGCCGCGTCTGCAACATATCTTATTGCCTGGGCAACAGAAATACTGACAGCCACATGGTTGAGTGTTTGTCTCCGGGTCCATGTCTCCGGGATCCCCTTATAAAGCTTCACATCGATCAAGCCTCCGGCTGACGACTGATAAGGCAGAAGATCTTTAACAGAATATGTCTCCGTGAAGCCGTTTACCTTTGTCACGATTATCTTTTCATCAAACTTGTTTTCTATCCTGAACAGTTTCAATGTCGCATTCCAGAGTTTCCAGTATCCAAATAATAATTTCTGGCTTTCGCCGTCCGAAGTATTCTTCGTAACGACAGGTATTGAATCGTGCGGAGAACGGCAATTTTGAACCACATGGAGCGCGGCGATTCTTGTGAAAAAATATCCCGGAGGCATGATTGTCCCGGGTGCAATATCCTGGTTTGAAATAGGGTCGGGTGCACAGAAGAAATTATAACGGTGTCCATGTTCAATAGCTATTTCCGGACGGTCAGCAGGGGAATAGGTGCCTAAGCCCAGCTCTTTATCCCTGGCTTGATTGATTCCCGGCAGGATACTGGCGACATTTTCCCCGGTTATTGTCAGATCATGATTCCCGGGAACATAGGAAACTAAAATTTTTCGATCCTGGATGATGCGGTTCAGGGCATCTATCACTCCTTTGTTGGTGATCGCTATCCGCCTGACAAAATCAGCCTGGTCCTTTCCCTGGTATGTGTCGGTCGAAGCCGGGACGAACCACTCGTCCAGCAAATCTCCGGCAATAACAAGTTCTTTTATATTTGGTGACAATCGGATCTTATCAAGAAAATTCCCGAGTGGTTTCAGATTTTTGTTGGTCTCACTGTAGGCCAGGTCGGCACCCAGATGAATGTCGCTGATCACAACAATCATATTCCGTTCTTTGCTGTCATTGGTGAATGGGTCTGAAGCCGTCTGCGCATAAGATACGCCGCAAGACGCAAATAAACTTACAGACAACCAGAGTTTGCTTATTATTCCAAATGTTCTCATAGATAGATGTTTTGTGACCTCTTCATTTGCATATATGCATGCGGGTAAAAAAGGCGGCTGAAATTATTTTCGTTTAGAATTTAAAATAGGAAGAAATTTTGCTGATCAGTCTATCCTCCATGATCGGTTTGGCGATATAATCATCGCAACCCGCTTCAATGGACTTTTGTTCGTCCCCACTCATGGCAAAAGCTGTAACCGCAATGACGGTTAAATCAGGTCTGATGGTTTTAATCAGCCTGGTGGCAGCAAGGCCATCCATTTCGGGCATCTTGATATCCATGATAACCAGGCTGATCTCCGGATTCGATTCACACAGATCAACTGCATCTTTCCCGTTGGAAGCCCAGAGGATAGTGTAATCCTTACGCCTCAGGATCGTTTTGATGTACAAATAGTTAGCCTCATCATCTTCCGCTATCAGGATTACGGGTTTCCCCGTCTGTATTAATTTGTCAGGTTTAACAGGCGCCTGATCTTTGATGAATGGAATTTCTTCGCAAGGAATATGAAAGAAAAAAGTTGTGCCACGGCCCTTTTCTGATTCGAATTCAATTTCACCACCAAGCAGACTGACCAATCCCCTGACAATGGACAAACCAAGCCCGCTTCCGTCGAATGCCCTGATATTTGAATCATCCTCCTGCATAAACTGCTCAAAAATGATAGGCTGTATCTCTTTCTGGATCCCCACCCCGGTATCGCTGACAAAAAAACGAAAATTGCTTCCTTGCCTGGTGTATCCAAAAGAAATGGCTCCTTCAGGGGTGAATTTCACAGCATTATCAAGAAGGTGAGACAATATTTTTGTATAAATTGACATATCTGCATTGAGTACCAGGAAATTTGACGGATCCGGAACCCGGAGATTCAGGGTGAGGTTTTTAAAGATACATATGGGGTTAAACTGCTCGTACAGTGACTGCAGCAATTGATGCAGATCAAATGGTTTCTGCTGCAACTGCATATTCCCGGTCACAATCATCGAAATATCCATGTAACTGGTCATGGTATCCAGAAGACGTTTGCTGCTGGATTTGATCATCGAAATGAAACTTATCTTCTCGTCATTGGTAATATCATTCTTGGTTATCAGGTCGGCAAATCCTATAATTCCATTTAACGGAGTCCTCACCTCGTGTGAGATGTTGTTTATAAAGGCCGATTTTAGTCTGTCGCTTGATTCGGCCTTCATTTTTGCTGCAATCAATTCCCGGGCAGTTTTTTTTCTCGTTGTAATATCAGCAATGATGCCGACCGCATGCCACTGGTCCATGATTTTAACCGCAGAAAGGTTCAGGGAGATATACAAACGGCTGCCGTCCTTCCGCATTGCTTCAAGATCCTGGGTCACCCCGATGGCGTTCCCCTCTCCGGTAACCTGGAAATTCGGGAAATTATCGGCAAATCCCTGATAGAACTCAGGTGGAGTTATGAGTTCATGTAACGGATTCCCGATTGCCTCCATTTCGGTGAAGCCAAAAATCTGTTCAGCAGCAGGATTCCAAAAAGAGATCAGTCCCTGATGATCCATCATGATGATCGCGTCACCTGCGGCATGGGTAATCGTGTGAAGCTTTGATTCACTTTCAGTAAGCGCCTGGATGGCTTTTGTACTCCCGATCAGTGCCATTTTTTTCTTGATCGCTTCCTTCACTGCAAAAGGCAGCCGGATCAGGTTTTCCTTCAGAACATAATTGGTAGCACCAGCACGCATGGCTTCAACAGCAACCTCCTCGCTGATGGAACCAGTCAAAATGATGACAGGGATCGTCGGATCATGATCAAGAGTCAGGTGAAGTGCCTCGATTCCATCAAACTCCGGCATCAAATAATCCGTGACAACGATATCAGGTTTAAATGTATCAAGGGCTGCAAGAAAATCGGCTCTGGAAGCAACTAAAAACGGCTCAAAAACAATGTGTTCCCTGTGAAGAATTTCAACGCTCATCCGGTAGTGGATCATTACATCCTCGGCAAACAGGATCCGTACCTTTTCCTTCAGATATCTGGTTGGCATGATCACATGGTTTTAAATTCCAGAATTCCAGCTCATACATCAGGATATGACATGGAGATGTAAAGGTATACTTTTTTATACGACTGCTTTATTTTTTATCCCTATTTTTGTTACGATGAATTATTTTTTATCCCAATGAACGATATTCAGACACAAACTCTGTATCAAATCGGGATAGTAAATATTCAAATACTTTAATGATTATTTGAATTGAATAAGCAATCTGCAGCCTCCGTTTGCCTTGTTTTCCTGATGATGCTTATCACGGGTGGCTGTAGTGTCACAAAACATTTAGAATCAAATGAATATTTGCTCATCAAAAATAAAATCCAGATATCCGATCATCATATTCCTCCCGAAGATCTGGATCCGTATCTGCAGCAGAAGCCAAATAAAAAACTTTTTGGCTTGTTTCGTTCCAATATTGCCTTTTATAACCTTGGGAACAGCGGGAAAGAGACCAAATTCAAGACCTGGCTGAAAACCAAAGTCGGAAGCGCCCCTGTCATTCTGGATACCAGCCTTATATCTGTTTCGCTCAAGCAAATGAACCTCTACCTTGGTAACAAAGGTTATTTTCAAACAATATTAAGTGATTCTGTTATTATTAAAAAGAAAAAAGCCACGGTTATCTATCGCGTTCAGACTTCAAAACCCTATAAAATCAGGAGGATAACTTATGCTGTCCCCGACACCCAGGTTGCATCTTTTGTTTACAGGGATACTTCCAAATGCCTGATCCACCCTGGAGACAATTTCGACTCCTATGTGATGGACAACGAGCGAAACCGGATCAAGGACAACCTGCTTAACTATGGTTTTTTTCGCTTTTCAACGGCCTATATTAAATACCAGGTTGACTCAAATTTCATGCAGCGGAAAATGGATGTCAAGATTGAGATCATCAACCAGGTTCTGCCCTCCTTCGATAATTTTACGACGGTCAGACAGGTTCCCCATAATCGGTACTTTATAAACAAAATCTATGTGTACCCCGAGTTTGATCACCTTCAAACGAATACCATTATTTACGATACCCTGGTTAAGAATTTCCAGAGCCCTGAGAAGGGACAACCTCCAAATACCTTTTATTTTTTGTACAAGGATTATTTCAGGGTGAAAGCGCGCACCATTGCACAGGCCATCTTTATCACCCCACATTCCTATTACAACCTGCTGGATGTCAATCAAAGCTATGGTCAGCTTTCAAGTTTACAGGTGTTCAAGTATATCAACATCCAGTTTAAAGAGGTAGAAGACCAGCAGGAGGAACAATCACGTAAGAAAAACCTGATTGATTGTTATGTTGAACTTTCGCGCACGCCTGCACAATCTTTTTCCATTACCACCGATGGCACCAATTCGGGGGGTGCATTCGGGGTTCAGGGGAACCTCGGTTATCAGAACCGGAATATCTTCAGGGGAGCCCAGTCCCTGAAAATCAATTTAAATGGATCCCTGCAGATGCAGGCCTCCGACGGAACATCGGGAAGTTCCTTCTTCAATACCATTGAGTTGGGAGCCAATGCAGGAATTACCTTTCCCCAGTTCCTGATCCCCATCCGCCCCGAAGTTCTGCCAAAAAACTTCAAACCCAGGACCACCATCAGCATCGGGTATAATTTTCAACTCCAGGAGCACTATAACCGGCATATCTCCAATATCACCTTTGGATATTCATGGCTTCAGAATGATAAGATCAAACATGTGCTGAACCCGATTGAAATTTCCCTGGTTAAGATATTCAAGGATGCCTATTTTGATTCAGTGATCAATTCGCAGAATGATGCACGGCTGAAGAACCAGTATACGGATCACATGGTTGCCGGGTTGAAATACTCCTTTACCTTCAGCAATCAGAAATTTACCAAGGTGAAGGATTTCATTTACATCAGGGCCAATTTTGAAACCGGGGGCAACCTGATCTATGCCTTCAATGAAATTTTTAAAACACCCAGGGATTCAGGGGCATCGTATACCCTTTTTGGACTGCCTTACTCCCAATATGTCAGGCCTGATATCGATTTCAGATATTACAATGTGCTTGGAAAAAACCATACGCTTGTATACCGTGTGTATGCTGGCATCGGAATCCCCTATGGCAATTCAACCCTGCTCCCGTTTGAAAAGGCCTTCTTTGCAGGCGGGGCCAATGGAATGCGGGGATGGCGGATGTATTCCCTCGGGCCCGGTTCCTATATCAATACATCGGGAACCACCAACAGTTTCAACCAGATCGGCGACATGCAGCTGGAGGCCAATGTGGAGTATCGTTTTCCGGTTTATAACTGGATCAGGGGAGGGTTATATATTGATGCAGGAAATATATGGCTGTTAAAAGATTCGCAGGATTTGCCAGGTGGGAAATTTACCTTCCCGGGATTCATTGAGCAGATTGCCCTGGATGCCGGTGTTGGCATCCGGCTTGATTTCGATTTCTTTATTTTCCGCCTCGACCCTGCCATTCCGCTGCGTGTTCCATCCTACCCCGCCAACGACCGATGGTATTTCAACAAGATGCAGCTCAAAGACATCATCTGGAATTTCGGGATCGGGTATCCGTTCTAATTCCAAGGATTATAAATTCAATAAGCTACCGAAGGAATAACATCTGACAAGCAAAGGCTTGTCGATGCCTATTTTTTTGTCAGGATTATAAGCGGGTATTCAAAAAACCGCACAAAAAATCCGGGATATTTGTTTTCCCAGTTATACAGTGTGTCAAAAATCTTCTTTCCGAAGGCACTGTTTGGAATAAGTTTCTTTTGGTCGTCCGACCGAAACGAACGCCATGGGACCAACTTCACATCGGCAACATCCCTGAAACGTTTCCACCAGCCGACGGAATGCACAAAATAATAAAGATCAACCTCCTCCTTAGCCTTCTTCTGTTTGAACAGGCCGACCACACGTTTCAATATTTTAACCGGCACCTTCAGATAAAAGATGAGGGTCCTGGGATTGGCATAAACAATGATAACGCGATGCCCCGGCTTGGTAACACTGATCATCTTCCTGACGGCCTCTTCCTGCTTGTCTTTGTCCATATGGTAAATGCAATGGAGACTGATGGTGCAGTCGAAGAAATCAGGCTTCAGATCAAGGTCAAAAAAACTTCCATGAAGGAACACTCCATGATCGCCGATCCTTTTTTTTGCCTCGTCCAATCCCATTTGAGAAAGGTCGTTGCACCACCGCTTTTTAAAAGCCTTTGAATAGTCCTGGTACTCCTTGAACTGCACGGCACCGGATCCAACATCAAGCATATTTTCACCTCCGCTTTCCGGGATATATTGCTGAACCCTTTTACGGCACTTGATAACATAATCGATGGCATTGTCCCTGAAATCTTCATACAATTGAGCATCTTTCGTCACGCCATCAACAACCTCCCAGCCTTTTTCACTATAAAATTTCGCAACTTTTTCTTCAGCTTCGTTTTTCATATTTTTCTATTTTTCCGATGTGACTTAAGATGATATCAATCAAAGTGGTTGTACGCATTTCCCGGCCCTTTTTATTCAAATGATAGACCGTGTCAAAAAAATATTCATCATCATAAATAAAGGTATCGACATTATTTAAGATGGGTATTGTGAGCAACTTTCTCATTTGCTGATCATAGGATGTTATAGCTGGCAGATACTTTTTATATTCAGAACGGGGATAGTCAGGATAAAGATAATATAACGAAGCCCCCTTACTTCTCGCATACGCAGCAAAGTCATTCATTATTTGGATATAATGGGTATAGTCATTCGCTTCAATTTTAAACCGTCTTCCTAGAACCTTCGGAGTAGGTTTGTCAAGATGTGAGATAACATCACCATATGAATTAAACGCGTCTCTCCGATAGATTTCCTCCACATACCCGGTGTTAAATTGAGCAGTCATCTGCAGAGCATCGATGAAATGTTTCAGTTTAAGTTTGGCATCAGCAAACGGGTAGGCCCTTTTTTCATATGAATTCAGATAGGCGTAGGCTCCAGGGACCATGTCGACCGTATGGGCAAGAAGATCCATTTCACCCCTCCCCAAATAATACTCAAATGAAAGGATTAAAATATCGCCTTTCCTGATACCCTGCTTAACTCCGTTAAGCATAAACGTCAGGCCATATCCTCCAAGCATGGCCATATTCACAACAGGCAAACCGGTTGAATTCTGAACACGCTTGCTGTCAACACCAAACACCAAATTTGATCCCCCGACGAATACGATACGGGGTGATGCAGTATTTTCGAGTGTAACGGTTTTATCTTTCAGAGCCAAAACAAAATCATTCGGATTCCCGGGCACCTTGTGTTTATAGTAATAATAGATTCCGGCACAGGAAACCACAACGAACATAGTGAGAATGAATATTCGTAAAAAGATCTTTCGCATCAGAACTGAAAATAAATAAATTGACGGCTGGAATCAAAAACACCAAAAAGAATAAAGACCATAATGAAAATATAGTAAATGATATATCTTTTAAATAACGGTTGCTGGCGCACAAGGTCCCTGACATCCCCTTTGCGCTTCAGGCTTTCGATCCATAAAAACAAAGGCAGCAGGATCATGGAAAAGGCAAAGTTCCTGCCCGAATCAAGGGTAATGATGGTTTTAATGGCGGCATGGTTATGCAAAACTTCCCTGATATTGGCAGCAATCCCGGTAAACATGTGTGTACATATATAAAGAGCATCCTGCAGCGTATTGGCCCTGAAAAATACCCATGCCAGCGAAACAAGTGAAAAGGTAACCAGGATCTGCGAAATGCGGAATGCACTTCCCTGTTTGTTAATTCCCAACTTCTTATAAATTCTTGCTTTCGGCCTGCTGGTGAGGAGGGCAACAATCAGGAAGATCCCGTGAAGGCCGCCCCATATGACAAAATTCCAGCTTGATCCGTGCCATAAACCACAAATCAGGAAGGTAATCATGGTGGCATAGATGTATACCGCATAATCGGTTTTAATACCCAGGAAAGATTCCTTTTTAAGTTTTCGGGAGGTGGAATAGGCCAGGGGCAGGTAGAGGTAGTCACGGAACCAGGTTGAAAGCGAGATATGCCAGCGTTGCCAGAATTCAGCAATGGATTTCGACAAATAGGGCCTGTTGAAATTGGTCATCAGTTTGAAACCCATTACTTCAGCCGCCCCGATGGCAATGTCGGTGTATCCTGAAAAGTCGCAATACACCTGGAATGCGAAGAAGACTGTGGCGATGGCAAGGGATATTCCCTCGAAATTTGTCGGGAACTCATATACATTGTTAACAATGATGGCCAACCGGTCTGCAATCACAAGCTTCTTGAAAAGTCCCCATGCCATGAGCTGCAGTCCGCTGCTTACCCTGACCATGTCAAATTTATGGGGTTCATAAAATTGATGCAACAGGTTCTGAGGTCGCTCGATGGGGCCAGCCACCAGCCTGGGGTAGAACATTTCGTACAGAAAGTACATCCCGAATTTACGCTCGGCCTTAAAATTCCCGCGATAGATCTCAATGGCATAACTCATCGCCTGGAAAGTATGAAATGACAAACCTATCGGCAATATATAGGAGAGGAACGGCATCCGGTCCTGGATACCAAAGCCTCCAAGGAGAAAGGAAATATTCTCATTGAGGAAGTTGTAATATTTAAAGAATCCAAGCACGCCGATGTTGGCAACAAGGGTGATTGCCAGGTAAAACTTCTTACGCCCCCCGTTGCTTTTTTCAATGGCGATGCCGGCAAAATAATCGACAACAGAGGTAAAAAGAAGGATCAGGATGTAAACAGGCACGAAGGCCATGTAGAAGTAGCAACTGCTAATCAGCAGTAGGATCCAACTGTATTTATGCCTGATGGAAAAGTATAGCGTGGTAACAATGACAAAGAACAATATAAACTGCAGGGAGTTGAAGAGCATTATCTGTCCTTTTGAGCAAAATTAACCAATTATTGGTAATTCCAAAAAAAAGAAGGCTGCCGTTTGGCAACCTTCTTTTTTTGAGTTAGAACCGAAGATTAGTTGATGAAGATCTTCTTCGTAACTACCTGTCCGTTCATGGTGATCTGGAGAATATAGATTCCGGATACAAATCCACTTACATTAAGTTGGGTTTCCTGACCTGCTACATTCTTTGTCAAAACAGTCTGTCCAAGGACACTTAACAAAGCAACTTTGTCGATCGTTTGATTACCAACCACCTTGAGCATATCGTGTGCCGGGTTCGGGTAAACACTGACAGAAGCGTTTGAAGGATCATCAAATCCAACACCATATTTCGAAATTGCAGCTAAAGAATATTTACCATCGCCAGAAGGATAAACCGGGGCCATCCAGGGATTTGCTCCCTTGATCGGCATCAGGGTATAATAAACTTTCACCTCTTTGTTCAGTTGGGCATCATAACCCTTTAGGATAATAGGATTTCCCGTTTGGTAGCCGATACGATCGGTTAACTCGTGGAACACCGGAATCGCATTTTTATAAGTTCCCGAGCTTGCAACAAGTTTAGTTGCACCCACCAATTGATTGCCGTCGAAGGCTGCAATTTCATCACCAGGATTAAAACCGGTAACATCAAGATAAATGGTATAAATCCAACTTGCAGCATCCCCGTTAATACCGAAATGGGTAGGCATATCATCCACATTAGTTGATGATTCCATTGACTTTAATCCCGAATAAACAAGGCTTATTTTCTGACCTATTCCTGCTGGAATTTGTACCTGATATCCGCTACCGGGATTCAAATTTCCGATATTATTTACCCAAGTTCCTCCCAGGAAACGAATCATATGGCCTAAATCATCTTTGATCCAGGTTGCACTGGTATAGCCGCCACCAACATCCGGAGTGCTGGTAATGCTACGTAAAGCGTACGAAGCATCCATGGCATAGGATTGAACGTATGGTATAAAAACGTTAAGTGGAGTGGCATTTGGGTTAGTAATAATAATTGGAGTTGACGGATTAACCGGATCGCCTGTGAAAACCAAAGTGTGCGGGCCACCAGTCATATTAAAACAATAAGCCTGTTGATTATCCCAGATTATTTTTCCTGGGCCCTGACTAAGTCCAAGACCATGGCCCGTCCATGCAAAAGGAGTAAAATCAATACCGGTGCGATCCTTCACGATTGAAGTATAAGTACCATTGGCAATACCAACTCCGGCATCTCCTAAATACATTAAGTTATCAATATCCATTGCAACTGTAGAAGAAGCTGTGGATCCGCTAAGTTCTTTATTTGTAACATAAGAAGAAACAAAATTTGTCCCCGTATGTAACGAAATTGTCTGAGTTGTCGCCGCAGCAGCATAGAAAAAATTCACATCAGCGACTGAATACAGATCATTCTGCAGTGGAAATGAATACGGTAATGTTGGGTCATATGATGAAGTTGGACTATATGTTTGTGATGAAACTACTTCCATCAACTTGTTGTCGTGTGCACTCCAAGCTTGAAATGAATATTGATGACCCTTAACGTCACCTACGCCATCCGGATTAAGAAAGACGACCATCTCATTCTGGTATGGATTTCCTGAAAAACCTGATGTAAGCACAAACTTACCACAAATTTTATCGCTGGCATTATCATAAACGGCAACCTCATCGCCGATGTTCATATCATAATTACCAAATGTAATTTTTTTAAGATAAATCGTCCACACCTGATTCGGATCTCCAGTTACATCAGCGAATGGTGATCCTGCAGTCAAAGAAAAGTTTTGTCCAGAAGTGCAATTGCCCTTTGTAACAGTGACATTTGTTTTGGTGGCGGTAGTCAATCCTGCAAAAACAGCTTTAACCGTATATGTACCGATAACATTGGGGCAGGTCAAGGTGTAGTTACCATCAACATCTGTTGTAGCATCAGGAACAATCCCCCCGCCAGAAGTAGCAAGAGCAGAAATAGTTGCACCTACGACCACGGTTGCGTCAGCAGATCTGGTAACTTTACCCTTTATTGTGGTAGTAGCTGAGGCGAGAGTGATAGGAAAGGCAGACGAACCAGGGCCAGCTGGCACTACTATTGATCCGCTGTATGGATCATAAAGCCCCGGAGTTATGGGAGTAGCTGTAATGGCATAAGTACCTCCAAGCAATGTGAATGTTACCTGGCCAAGAACATCAGTGGTATCAAGAATATTATTAACAAGTACTTTCACATTGGGAACAGGACTCAAGCCACTATTTGACACAGTAACAACGACCGATCTGGCAGCAGGCCCGGTGAAAGACAAATTAGTTATACTGTAAGGGTTCGCGGTTGGAAAAGTATTGCCCATATAGGGAGTACCACCCCAGGGATTTGAGCGTGTTGCTGTACCCAATGCTTCGACTCCGTTTGATGTATAGCATTTGTAGGTGGATTCGTTGCCTGGAACAAATCCGCGATAAAAGTGTTGTCCGTCATATAAGGTACCATATGCCGTTAATTTTGGTTGATAATATTGGTTTATCGGACCTTCCAGAATTAGCAGTCCAACGCATGTATCACCATCGAAAACACCGATTTCATCACCAGCCTGCAGTGCAGGAGCACCTACACCAAAGTCTGCTGCAAAAATGTACTGATCCCAGTAATAAGCGTTATAATAACTTCCTCCGATAAAACCAAAATGGTTAAAGTCAAGTGTGAGATTCTTCACCTCACCCTCAGCCACTCCGGTAACTGTTTTGGTACGATAAAGGTCTTTCGAAACCTTTAAAGTATAAGTGCCTGAGTTAACCCACATGTAATAATTGCCACTAGCATCAGTCGTAGTAGAATAGGAGTATGAAGGTGATTGAGCGCTTACCATTGCTCCGGCCAACGGACTACCATCAGAGGTTTTTGTAATCTTTCCACTGAGAGATCCGGCAAAGACCTGGGCGGCCAACGAAATGAATGCAAGAGTACAAACGATTGTCAATACTCTTAATTTGTGTACATGATTTTTCATATGATGGTTGTTTAAGTAAATCCGTTTTAAAGTTTTTATAACTTTTTCAGGCGAAGTCTAAACTTTGCCCACTTTTAATATTTTACAAAGATAATATCAAAAATCCAAAAAACAAGGGGATGTGTATAATTTATTAGTAAATGTAGCCAATTTGTTCGTAAGTGTAATTTTTGGATAATTTCTTACGATGAAGGAGGAAATTTTTGATTTAAAATTGTAATGGTTTCGATAGGCTATTTTGGACGGCGATTACTACGGCTGCAAGGCATTGATGAAGTTAACTGCGATGAGCCGGTCGTAAAGGGAGCCCGTTTCATGAAAATACACGTATACCGTATATTCGTTTTCTGTTTCCCAATGGTTTCCTTCGATAAAAGATTCGTCGCCGAAGGTTTTTCCCTTTTCCCTGAGCATATAGATATAATTATAATAACCCTGCTTGAGAAAAAGGTTCAATTCGTAGCCTTTCCGGGCGGCATTGAACTTCATCAGGCTGCGGTCATTGAGTTGCCAGCCGGTGAGTTCCCCTACCACATGGAAGTCGCCCAGGGTGATGGGTGCGGGATAGGGAAGAAAGAGATGAACCCAGGCATAATCCGCCTCCGTCTGACTATTTTGGGCATGCTCTTCGTTTTTAATGTAAAACCGGCCATTGAGATCCTTCTCAAAGGTGTATTGTTTGAAGGTGCGGGGCATATCGTACAGTAAAACCACCTGGTTTGCCGTGTCATAGCTGATCTTTGAAATGCGTTCAGACTGATAGACCAGGCTTTTGATGTCAAATGAACGGAACTGGTTGCCCCCGTTGAAGGAGATCGATTCATCGTAACGGTAATCCAGCTCATCGGTGCGGGCAAAACGAGGCCTGGTGAGCAGGAGGGTATTGTCCCAACGGCCATTCTGCTGCAACACGACCCGGATCTCGCGATCCACATCGCGAACCGTGAAGCCGTTGAGCCTGACCACAAAATCGATCTGCTGGTGCGTGAGGTGGTCCTCATTCCTGGTGCTCTGGACAATCTTTCCGTCGGAAACCACCCCGGTGGATTCGACGACCATGAACCGCACGGTAAACATCACGTTGGCGGGTTCTTCGTCGTAAACTATCAGGAGATAATTCCCCGAGATCTTCGGGCGCATGTTCTCCGTAGGAAAGGATGTATGGAAATGGGTGTATTTTGTTGTGGTATTGTAGGAATATTCAAAGCGATCGATGTTTTCTTCGGTATAACCGTCGATATAATCAGAAACTGAGAGTCCCGAAGAGATTTGCCAGTCAGCCTCGCAATGCAGGATGGTGAATTTAAATCTCCGGATCTCGGCATAAAGATCATCAAAGGAGATGGAGAGCCGCTCTGATGAATTAAGCTGGATGATGGGTGCTGAGAGTTCGAAACCCTCTTTGAATACCTGGATGGTTTTTATGGAGGGATCATAACAGTCGCTGCCAGTGGGAATTCCGACTGCGAAACAGGCGGAGGAGAAGACGGAAGCCAGCAGAAAAAGCGTGACGCGTGACGCGTGACGAGAACGTGACACGTGACGCGTGACGCGTGACAAAAAAAAAGTAACAAAGGAAGAAGTGCGAGGGACGAATGACATTGAAAAATAATTTTCAGGTTTTTCTCCGGAATTCAGCACACAGGATGGCGGCGGCCACAGAGGCATTGAGTGATTCTGCCTTGCCAGATTCCGTACTGCCGAACGAGGGAATAAAAATCTTTTGGGTGATAAACGGGATCAATTCCGGTGAAATCCCCCGGGATTCGTTGCCGATGAGGATGATCCCATACGGGGTAAGCGGGTGTGAAAAGATGGATTCACCCTCGAGGAGGGCGCCATAAACAGGAATGTCGATCTTATATCTTGCGATGTCAATAAAGAGTTTTTTGAGGTCGCGCCGAAACACTGTCACCCGGGCAATGGAGCCCATGGTAGCCTGAACAACCTTCGGATTGTAGATATCAACGCAATTCTGAGAACAGTACACCCCCGAAAGGCCAAACCAATCGGCAATCCGGATGATGGTTCCAAGGTTTCCCGGGTCGCGGATATCGTCGAGGGCCAAAAATAATTTGGGGATTTGAAAATTTGGGGATTTGGAGATTTGAGGATTTGAAAATTCGTCATCCTGAATTGTTACGACGGCAAGGACGGGACTTGGGGTTGAAAGCGATGTTATCCGCTTCATCTCCTGCAGTGTTGTTTCAAAAACCGGGATATTTTTTTTCCCGGTCAGGGGTAAGTTAGCAACAATCCAGTCGGCCGAGGCATAGAGGCCAACGATCGTAAAATCACTATTGAGCAAATCCATCACCAGTTTGTGACCCTCGGCGATGAATTGATCGTACTCCTCACGGTATTTTTTCACCCTGAGGGCGGTGATATGTTTGATCTGGTTTTGTGACAGCATAAAAAAAATCCCGGAATCGTCAGGACCCCGGGATAAAATTACATATTTTCAGGAAATACTACTCGGCAAAAACTTCGAAATTAATTTCAACCTGCACATCCTTGTGCAAATGGATCTTGGCCTTGTAGGTTCCCAGCTCTTTGATATGTTCATGGTCAACATGGATTTTTTTGCGGTCCACATCGAAATCGAACTGTTCTTTCAGCGCCTGGGCGATCTGGATGGCGTTCACCGATCCGAAGATCTTTCCGCTTTCAGCAGCTTTTGCGCCGATCCTTACCGTCAGGTTTTTCAATCCTTCGGAGAGATCTTCGGCTGATTTTCTGATTTTCGATTCTTTGTGCGCTTTTTGTTTCAGGGTTTCGGCCAGAACCTTTTTGTTGGATTCGGTGGCGAGAATGGCGATGCCCTGGGGAATCAGATAATTCCTGGCATAACCGGGCTTAACGTTAACCTTTTCGTTCGTATAGCCCAGGTTAAGGACGTCTTGTTTTAAAATAACTTCCATGGTTCAGCCTCCTTATTTTAATAAGTCTCCAACATAGGGCATCAAGGCAATGTGCCGGGCCCGTTTAACTGCCTGTGCCACTTTCCGCTGGTATTTGGTAGATGTACCTGTAATACGGCGGGGAAGCAGTTTGCCCTGTTCATTGACGAATTTGAGCAAAAAATCAGCGTCTTTATAATCGATGTATTTGATGCCGCTCTTTTTGAAGCGGCAATATTTTTTCTTCTTGGTATCGACCGCGATCGGGGTCAGATACTTTATTTCGCCTTGTTGTTGTGTTGCCATGATCTAACTGATTTTGGTGGTTACTACTCTTTTACTTCCTTCGCAGCCTTCGACTTATTGCGCTTCTTTTCGCTGTAAGCGAGCATGTGCTTGTCAAAAACTACCGTTAAAAAGCGGAGGATCCGCTCATCGCGTTTAAAGGTCACTTCCCATTCGCGGATCAGGGTAGGCTCCGCTTTGAATTCAATCAGGTGGTAAAACCCGGTTGATTTTTTCTGAATGGGATATGCGAGCTTCCGCAACCCCCAATGGTCCTCGTGAACTATCTCAGCACCTTTGCTGACGAGGAATTTCTGATACTTTTCTACCGTTTCCTTCATCTGTTCATCAGACAAAACGGGAGTCATAATGAAAACGGTTTCGTACTGTTTTAACATTTCTCGTTGATTTTAATGAATTTATGATTTTTAAAAAGGACTGCAAAAGTACAAAGAATATTTCACTCTACCAAAAGAAAGGGAATAAAGAAAAAAGGTAACAGGGTAACAGGGTAACAGGGTAACAGGGTGACAGGGTAACAAGGTAACAGGGTAACAAGGTGACAGGGTGACAGGGTAACAAGGTGACAGGGTAACAAGGTGACAGGGTGACAGGGTAACAGGGTGAAAAGTTTCAGGAGAATTTTTCAAGAAGTACCGTTGCATAGGCGGAGAGGCCTTCCTCCCGGCCGATAAAACCGAGATTTTCGCTGGTTTTTGCCTTGATGGAGAGCCGGTCCTCCCCTATTTTCATGACGCCTGCAAGTGACTGAACCATGGCCGGAATGTGGCTGCTGATCTTCGGTCGCTGAAGGACTACCGTAGAATCGATGTTCCCGATGGAAAATCCTTTGGCATGAATCATCTCCATGGTTCTTGAAAGGAGTATTTTGCTGTCAATTCCCTTAAATTCAACGGAGAAGTCGGGGAACTGGGAACCGATATCGGGTAAACCGGCGGCACCCAGGAGGGCATCGATGATGGCGTGGATCAACACATCGGCGTCGGAGTGTCCGACTGATCCTTTGGAATGAGGGACGAGGATCCCTCCCAGCCAAAAATCGCAGTTTTCCTCCAGCCTGTGCGTATCAAAACCAAAACCAATCTTTATCATGGGTATTGAATTACAAACCTGTAACGATCCTCCGGATAAAAAATTTGTGCTCATGTGAAAAGAGCGGCAAACAAGGCAGAAATATTAGTTCGACGTGCTGGTTTCTTTTTCAGCAACCCCTTTCTTGGCATTGTCGAAATTGAACAGCAGGGTGAACTGCAGGGTGTTCTGCAGCGGGTTATTCTGCTGGATCGGAATCAGGTAGGAGAAATCGAGTCCGAACACATTGTACCGGAGACCGGCTCCAAGTGTAAAGAACTGGCGATTGCCCTTGTATTTTGACTCATAAAAGTATCCCGCACGGATCGAAAACAACTTGTTGTACCAGTATTCGGCAGCGACTGCCACATTGATCTCCTGGAGTTCTTCTTTAAAGCCATAGGGGGCATCATAGAATGACTGGAGCATTCCCTTGACAACTGATACATCAGGGTCATAGCCTGCCTGAATTACCTTCTTACCATCGGGTCCGATCGAATCGGTATAATAAACCGGTGGCGTAGGGACCAGCAGTTTTGTGAAATCGACGGAGACGGAGAGCCGGTTATAATCGTCGATGTCCATGGTGAATGACGGGCCCAACCGCAGGGTGGTGGGGATAAAGTCACGAACGATCGAGGAGCTGCTGTACGACATTTTAACACCAATATTTGAAATGTTGAGTCCGAAATCGATGGAGGCATTTGAGATTCCCTTTATCTCCATTTCATGATGATAATAGACTGCGATATCAGCGGCGATGGAGGTTCCAGGCCTTACATCCACCGGGCCATAATTTACAGGGACGAGGTTAGAATAGATGAAACGGCCCGCCACCGCACCAGAAAATTCCTTTGAAAATTTACGGGCATAGGTTGCATCAATGGTCCATTCGTTGGGTTTTACCTCTCCCAGCTCCTGACCAACATCATTCGTAAACATGACGGCTCCCATGGAGAAGAAACGAAGAGAGGCTGCGATGGCCTGTTTATCGCCTATTTTGCCAAATCCGACTACGGAAGCCAGTCCGATGTCGTTGACAAGTCCGCGCAACCAGGGTACATACCCGATTCCAAATCCGAAAGCCTTGTCAATGAAGGCGTATTTTGCAGGATTCCAGTACATGGAATAGGCATCGGGCGAAGAGGAGACCCCTACATCGCCCATGCCACCTGAACGGGCATCCGGAGAAATAGTCAAAAAAGGCACGGCTGTCGAGATCACACGTGATCCGTCTGTTGGCTCCGGGGGAAGCTGAGCAAAGGTCCTGGTAATCATCAGCGCAAAAGCAAACAATAAAATTAATCGAATCTTCATTTTCAAAATTTATAAATATATGATCAACTATGATAAGGCAGCAAAAATAACGCTATTCCGTTTCAGTTATTGTTTCAGTAAGCAATTTGAGGGAACACCTGTCCCATCTATCTCAAAATCACGAGTTTCTGGTTTGTTTCGCTGTATGCCCCATTCCTGCCCTTAAAGATGATTTTGTAGGGATAGATCCCGTTGCTGAGTTTCTTACCGTTTGAATCGGTACCGTCCCACGATAAGGGCGGCAGCACCGACAATAGGAGCGATTCTTCATAGGTGGCGGCAAGGGTGCGGACCATTATCCCGTTCAGGTTATAGATTCGTATCTGGATTTCCATCGAACCACCATAAGATTGTTGTGGCTGAAACAGGAAATTGGTAAAGTCGGTCATGGGGTTTGGTGCATTCACGACATTTTTCACCGTAAGCATCGGATGATCTGAAACATAGAATGAAATCGTTTTTTCCGATGAATTGTCATACATGTCAAACGCTTTCAGCGTCAGGCTATGGGTTCCTGTGGTGAGGGTTGAAAGCGGGAAGGCAATGGTTCCTCGGGTATAGGAATCCAGATCAGGGGTAAAATAATCATTTAAAACCAAAGAACGGGCCCGGTCGTTGTCGAGTACTGCTTCAATTTCGTGGCCGATGCCCAATCCAAGATAGTTGATCCCATTGGTATCGAACAGATCGGCAAGAAGTATGGGCGTGTTCCCGATTTTTCCTCCGGAGATAAAACTCCGTGTATCGAGGTACAGACTGATATCGGGTCCCTGGTTGCCGGGGATGATGGTATTGTCCCTGCCTCCGATGATGATCCGGTCGGAATACCCTGCAGCTTCATTATCATCGCTGTAGGCGTAATAGCTCAGCTTTCCGTTCCCGAACTGGAGAGAGATACTCTTCGGAACAGTAAAGGAGAACTGGAAATCCCCCGACTTCACCGGGAAATCCCCTTTAAAAAGGAGGCTGTTCTGCACCTTAAAATTCTGTGGATGTGAGCCTGATGGTGCCCGATTTCCAAGGGTGGTATTGGTCACCACTTTATCGTATACCTTGCAGTTCACTATTCCGTTAAACCCGGAGATTTTTTGTCCGCCTTCATCTTCGATGATCCCGTTAACGGTTGCGGTAGTCAGTCCTTCGACCGTAGCAGGCTGCTGGTCAACCGGCTGCCCGTTGATCATGGTAGTTCTTACATTATTGGAGGTAAATGCAATGGTCTGGGCCGGGTCGCCCAAAAGCACAAAATTACGGAGGGAGGAGCTGTTGCCGTTGTTATTCTTTGATAACCTGATCAGGTCGCCCATCTTGACATATTCATTGTTTTCATCCCGGTCCATCAGGTGGCGGAAGAAACTGGTATCCAGTTTAATATTCTCCCCGGCAAAGGCAAGCCGTGTGGTGGAGTAAAGAGCAATGGCCCCGCCATCGGGATGGAGGATGACCATTTCGCCGGCGGTAAACCGTTCGGGGTTGTCAAACCGGCTGAATTCACAGGTTGCCGTTACGAACACCGGAAGCTTTTCTGAATTGCGCCATTGCTCAATATCGGCCGTGGTGAGTACCTTTTCAAAGCTCCAGCCGGTTTCTCCGCCATGCCCGGTATAATTCATGATGAGGGTGCCTTTCGCCACGGCGTCGTTCAATGCAGCGTTGGCGTCGGGGAAGCGGCTTCCACCTGGAATTTCCTGTAACTTGTAGGCATCGAAATAGATCTTATTCACATTAAACAGCGGATATTTGGATCCGACAATGGCGGTTACCTCTTCGGCCTGATTCAGGTGCATGTTGTCATTTTCATCATCGGCAACAAAGGTGATCGTGTTGCGCCAATCGGATCGCACCGGGTAATTGCCGGTTGAATAATGTATGATCTTATCAACCATAGTCTGGGCTTCGGTCACGGTAGAGACGGGCAGCCGGCCGATTCCGATGTCGATGACGCCATTGGCTCCCTGCCCTGCATTATCTCCCATGATTCCGAAATAGTCATCGGTTACGTAAGAGGCCATCCCTGTTAATGATTCAACCGACTGGAATGTCGGAATCAGGTTGTTATTCCCGGGCACCCGGTTCTTCGGGTCGTAGGAACCATCACCAAACAAAAGAAGGTATTTCGGCCTGGTCTGCACGGAACCCTTATCGTACAGCAATTTCATATAATCACGAATGGCTGTCGGATCGGGTTGTCCGCAGGAAAATTCATTGAAGACCTGGGTAGAGAGGACCACCTGCGCCGAAATCCCATTGTGTTCACGATGAAAGTTCGCCAGAAACCCGGCCTGTTGTTGAAACATCGGATTGGTCACAATAACCAGTGCAGTGGGTTCCATCGCATGGAGGTTTTGATTCTGCACCTCCCCGGCAAACCGCACCGGATAATAAAAAGAATGGTCAAATGCAATGAATTCACGCAAGGTGTCGGTTTCGCGCTTGAATTTCAGCCGGTCGCCCGTCAATGTCGCAGAAAGTAACCCAATCGAAGAGGGGTTGGTCACATCCCACACTACCACCTGTCCGGTTGCATTTTTCATTTCAAATTCGGTGATTTTTCCCGAGCCAACACTGGTCGCATCCCTGAACTGCATCTGGGGAGCAACCCATACAAGGTTTCGTGAGCAACTCAATTCCAGGTAATTAAGCCAGCCTGTCGCATTGGGAGTCGGCATGTTGTATGTAAGTGTCAGGGTTTGATCCGCTTTGGGAGAGGGAATGGTAGACATTTTGAATTTTGATCGTCCTGCCCGGTTAAGATCAGAGGGTTCGGATGTATCAACTTTTAAAGAATCGATTCTGTCTCCATGCTGTGATATGATGAAATAGCTTATCGCTGTGCATTTTGCAGCAACATTGGTCCGCACTCTGACAGGCAGTGTGCTGTCGATATCGGGGAAGTAGAAGGGGAAATCCCATGAATTTTTTGTAAGGTCAAATACTTCGCCGTACCACTCTTTGCCTGAACGAAGGAGATTCCGCTGATCAAGTTCGTGGAGGAGAAAATCGTCAAAGCGGGATGAGAAATTGGTGGGGGCTCCTGAAGGGGGTTGCAGGGGCTGCACGCGCCGGCCAGGGCCCTGATCGAAATTCAGAAAATAATAGGTCGTGTCGGAATAGAGATTTCTCTGGTGAACAAAAAAACGCGTGATCGGTTCAAAACTCCCCTGGTCGGCACCCTCTCCGTAAAAAAGAATATAATCGGAGGCATCGAATTTACCGTCACCCCCATCGGCAACCTCGATGGCAATCTCCCTGAGATCATCGGTACGCGGGGCCTGATTCACCTCCGGAAGCATCCCGGCTCCATTTCCAAACAGGCGGATGTTATCCGTTGCGAGTGCAGCCGGGTCGATCCCCATGGACTGCAGATCGCTGAAGGTGATCTGGTGAATTCCCGGTTCGGTAATGGCTATTTTATACCAACGGCCGGTTGCAAGAACCGACGCGGTTTTGTGCGGTAATCCTGCCATTAAAGCAACCGGAATCAGGACGACCAGGAGAAGAAATATTTTTTTTCTAACCATTTCACAATTGATTTGCAAAGTTAGCAATTAACGGATAACCACCAACTTCGAAGATAGACGTTTGGCTGTTCCGTCGGGTATCATCAGTTGCAGCTGATACACATACATTCCTGAACTGATTTTCCGGCCATCATCCTGGGTGCCATCCCATTCAATGGATGCAGCGCGGTAACCCTGCGAATAAATTGTTTGCTTTATGGTTTTAATCAAATTCCCGGTAAGGGTGTAGATCCGGATCTCCACTTCGGCAGGCTGATCTACCTGGTTTGTTTCCCATGAAAAGGTTGTTTGATCACGCATTGGATTGGGGTAGTTCATCAGGTGCTGAAGCGCAAATTCGGCAGAAGAGGTAACAATAAAATCCAGCATGGCATCGGAGGAGTTGTTATAGACGTCCCAGACCTTTACGGTAATCTGATGGGGTCCGTCGGACAAAGAACTCAGTGGATAGTTGATTACTCCGCTTTTAAAGGTATTGAGGTCCGATACATAATAATCGTTGAGGATCATGGGTACGGTCGTCTTACCATCGAGTACTGCGGTAATGTCGTGGCCAATGCCATTCCCCACCGTATTCACGCCTGAAGTATCGCTCACATCGGCCAGCAGCACCGGGTTCTGATCGGTGATTCCACCTGAACGGAAGTGGCGGTTGTTGATATAGAGGGATATTTCGGGACCCTGATCATCGACCGGGGCCTGGTAGTTAAATCCGCCTACCTGAACCCCCTCATCATATCCGTTGGCATCGGTTTCGGGACTCCTCGCGTAGTAACTGATCTTTCCTACCCCATATTTATAAGCAATGTCTTTGGGAACAATGAAGGAGAAGGAAAATGAACCGTTGATCACATAGACCTTTCCCTTGTAAACCGGATTTTTGCGCAGGAAGAATTGTACGGGAGGAGCAGAACCCTGGTTGGCCTTGGTCCAAATTTCAGAACTTTTATCAAATACCGTGGGGAAGAGGGTTCCGGAAAAATCGACCGCCCTTTGTCCGGACGCATTCTGAACTTCGCCGGTGATGGTCACCTCTGCCAGGGCTTTCAGTGTGTCGGGAACGGCCATTGAAGTATTCTGGTTGATGGAGGTAGTCGCCACATTGAGGTTCGGATAGGCCATCTGCATCGCCGGGTCGCCCAGTAAAACGAAGGCGTGGATATTCGGCGCACTTGACATGCCTTTCTTTGCAGCAACCAGGAGGTCTCCCAACCTGGCATAGGCCCCGTCAGTTTTTTTGAATACACTGTTGAAGAAGTTAACCAGCAGTGTTTGGTTGGGCCCTGCGTAGGTAAGCCTGGAGGTTGTAAAGAGCGCAACGCCTCCACCCCTGGGATTCAGAAAGACCCATTCTCCGGCTGAAACCCGTTCAGGATCATCAAAGCGGCTGAACTCACACGTTGCTGTTACAAATACGGGCATATTGTTAAAGTTGTTCCAGTTTTTGATATCCGGAACCTCGAGGATCCGTTCGTGTGCCCAACCCACCTCCCCTCCATGACCGATATAATTCATAATCAAAGAACCTTTTTCCACCCGTTTGGTAATTGCATCATTTACTTCGGGATAACGTGCTCCGCCCGGCGTTGAAACGATGGTATAGGCATCAGAATAGATTTTATCAATGTTGTAATTCTTATAGGTATCATCAACACCTTTTGCCAGTTCCTCTGAATATTCGATAAACAAATTTCCTTCGTCCTTATTCCGGTCGTCGGAGACAAAGGTTACCACATTACGCCAGTCGTTCTTCACGGCATCGTCCGGGGAACAATAATGGATCACCTTTTCGACCGATGCTTTTGCCTGGTCGGGTGTATCAACCGGGAGGCGCCCGACGCCGATGTTCAGTGTTCCGCTGGCTCCCTGCCCTTCATTGGGATTGAGCAGTCCGAAATAATCATCGGAGACGAAAGAGGAAATGGGGGAGAGTGATGACTCGGATTCATAGGCCGGAACAAAATTGGTATTGTTCTGGATCCGGTTTTTATAATCATAGGATGCATCTCCGAACAGGAGAAGGTAACGGATACCTCCACCAGGGGCCGATTTATCGTATAACATTTTCACAAAGTCGCGGATAGCGGTTACATCCTGGGCACCCGAGGAAAATTCATTGTAGATTTTCTCCGGAGTGGCAATCATAACTGAAAAATGGCTGTTTTGCCTGTGGAAATTTGCCAGACGTTCGGCCTCCCCTAAAAAGTCAGGATGGCAAACGATGAGGTAATCGGGAACCGCAGCGCCATGGAGATTTTGATTTTCAACCCGGCCGACAAACTCAGGGATGGCAAACGAGCTGCCGTCAAAAGCAAGGAATTCCCGCAGCGTATCGGTAGGCAGACGGAAAATATAACTGTTTCCCGCTTTGGAGGCCTGGATTGCACGGATGTCACCTCCTTCGGAGACATCCCAAATCTGTACATTCTGCCCGTTCCCATTCATCGTGAATTCCGTTACCGTGCCGGGAGAGGCGCTGGCACCAGAACGAAACATCATCTGAGCCCCGTTCATGGTCAGGTGTCTTTTTGCATTGACTTCAAGGTAATTCAGGTAACCAATGGAACTTGAATTCTTGCGGTAATTCAGACTGATATCAACGACCGGGTTGGAGGTAAGGAAAGTGGCAGTTCCTGATCTTTCAACCGCATAATCGCTTTCAAATCCTCCTGAGGTTGATGGCACACTGAGCGACAGCACAACATTTCCCTGAGCCGAGATGGTAAAAGAGCTGCTGCCAACGGTCGACCGGGCTGCAACATCGGTCTTGAGGGTCACCGGGGCGAGCTCATCAATGTTTGCGAAGCTGAAGGAATAATTTCTGACGGTCGTGATATCAAATGTTTGCCCGTCCCACCATTCACGACCCGATTTGATCATGTTAAAATTGTCTTTTTCATAAAAGGCATAATCATCAAAACGATCGGTCACATAGGTTGAAGGCTGGGTGGTCGAGGTCTCAGATCCCACGCGTTTACCAGGGCCCAGATCAAAGTTCAGGAAGTAGTACATCCTGTCGGAATAGACGTTTTTCCGGTGGTGGTAAAGGTGATCAAGCCTGTTATAAACCCATCGGTCGGGTGACTGCCCGTAAAACACCAGGTAATCGCCGGGATCAAAACGGCCATCCTCTTCGCCGAAGACATATATGGAATTTTCCCTGAGGTCGTCGGTACGTTTTGCTGAATTGGCCTCCGGGAGCATCCCACCCCCATTGCCATAAATCCTGAGGTTCCGCGGATCAACGGAGGCTACATCCACTCCGGCCTTTTTAAGATCTTCGTACGAGATCTGGTAAATTCCGTCGGAGCCCACTGCAAACTTAACCCATGTTCCGGAGGCAAGAATGGAGTTCGGTGCGTAGGAAACTGTTGATTTTAAAGCGTGAGGAACCTTACCCCTGACCAAATCATAAGAAACAGAAAAGGATGTCAACCGCTCAATCAGCCCTGTGGAGGGATTCCTGCGCAGGGGAAGCAGGCTGAGTTCAAGGCTGGGTTTTTTCTTTTGCAGGGTGACCAGGCTCACCGGGTCAATGGCAGCGGGAATGTTATCCAGTCCCTGGACATTCAGAAGATCAGCCGCAGGAACCTGCACAAATACCTGGTTTGAAATGAGCACATTGACAACAGAGTCATTTTCAGTCGCCAGTGGAAACAATTTGAGAAATACCGGCAGCAAACCAAACTCCTGTTTCAGAACAGATCCCTGAAATGACATGATCGAAGTCGCAGATGATCCGGGGTTGCTATACACCTGCAGCGGATTCCACGAAATGGTGAAATTACTTTCAAGGTGTGTTCCCTGGGACTTCCCGGAAAAAAACAACCCGCAAGCCAGGAGGAAAACACTGATGACGATAGTAAACCGATTTTTCATAGGATGTGTTCGGGTGCTGTGCTATAACTTAAAGACAACAAAAGGATCAAAAAGGTTGCTGGTATGATAAAATAATTTTCAAAGCCAAAATGTTATTGTCATTTAAACGTTACCTATAGTCAATTATTGTCATTCACGGCCCGCATATTTAATATTATTTTGTAATATTGTAAGCCTTAATTCATCAGGAGAGACCTTGCATTCATGATCAGGCGATTTACGGTTTTTTTATTGTTTTCAATCCCCTTCCTGACTGGTAAAGTTTTTGCCCAGGATCCTGAGTTTTCACAGTTTTATGCCAATCCACTTTACCTGAACCCAGCCCTGGCCGGTGTGACCCTAAATCCGCGTGTCAATGCGAATTACCGTAACCAGTGGCCTGGTATGGGCAAGGCTTTTAATACCTACAATTTCTCCTATGATCAGTATGTCGGTTTTTTGCATGGCGGGCTTGGGGTGGTGTTTACTGCCGACAGGGCAGGCGGTGGGACACTCAATACGACCATGATCAGCCTGATGTATGCATTTAAATTTAACATCACCTCGCGGATGCAGGCCAGTATTGCCATCAAGGGAGGATATTACCAGCGGAGCCTTGATTTTTCGAAGCTGATATTTTCGAACCCGGCAGAACCAATACCCAGCCAGACAAAAGTGAGTGTCCCCGATTTTTCAGCGGGAATATTCCTTTCCTACGATGAATTTATTTACGGAGGATTTGCCATGGAGCATCTGACACAGCCTGACATCGGCTTCTATGCCAACAACACGACCCAGTTGTATATGAAATACACAGGGCACATCGGTTCCGTTATCAGCCTTCGGACAAACGGCAGCGCAGATGAAGACCGTGAATTTTCTATCTCTCCGAATATCCTTTACCAGCAGCAGTATCAGTTTCACCAGCTGAATGTCGGTTTGTACCTGACGATTGATCCCTTCATCGGCGGTTTATGGTTCCGCCATAATTTTGAAAATCCCGACGCCATCATCCCGATGCTTGGATTTCATTACAAGAATCTTCGGGTCGGATACAGTTATGACTATTCTTTAAGCCGTTTGATCAACATTTCAGGCGGTGCCCATGAGGTTTCAGTCTCCTGGCAATTTTCGGTGGCAGAAAAAAGTAGACGAATAAAGGCAATAAAATGCCCGAGATTTTAGTTATATATTCTCAATAGCGATAATTTCGATTTGACGGGTTGTTCTGAAGCTAAGTTAACTCGCATAAATATTTGCTAATTTTGAGGATTTCATGTAGGTTTGCAAAAATTTTCAACAATGAAAATTAACAGGTTATTTCAGTTAAGCGCCCTCGTAGGTGTTGTTCTCATGGTCGGAGCCTGCAAGAAAGAAGCATCCCGCTCCACCGGCTGGGAATATAACAATCCTAAAAATGGCGGATTCGAGATCCGCGGATATACAGCCCAGGAAACCGGGCCGGGATTGGTCTTCATCGAAGGCGGCACCTTTACAATGGGAAATACCCAGGACGATGTCATGTTCGAATGGAATAACAGTCCGCGCAGGGTAACGGTAGCCAGTTTTTATATGGACGAAACAGAGGTACGCAACCTTGATTATCTCGAATACCTTTACTGGCTGAGCCGGGTATACGCAACCGACTATCCGGGCGTTTACCGCAAGGCGCTTCCCGACACCCTGGTTTGGCGCGACAAACTGGCCTACAACGAACCTCTTTTAGAGTATTATTTCCGTCATCCTGCCTACCGCAACTATCCAGTGGTTGGAGTTACGTGGGTTCAGGCCAACGATTACTGTGCCTGGCGTACCGACCGTGTCAATGAAATGATGCTCATCAAACGCGGCATTCTTGCCATGGATCCTGCACAAAAGAACGAAAACAACTTCAATACCGAAGCATACCTGGCCGGACAGTATGAAGGGCTGGTTGACAAGCCGTTACCCGACCTCAATCCCAATGGGACCGGCACCCGCAAGGTGAAAATGGAAGATGGGATCATGCTTCCCAAATACCGTCTGCCGACTGAAGCAGAATGGGAATATGCCGCCCTCGGCCTTGTTGGAAACACGCTCTACGAACGCGTGGTTGAACGTAAAAACTATCCCTGGAATGGCAATTATGTACGTACCAACGAATCAAGATATTACGGCAGTTTCATGGATAACTTCAAGCGTGGCAAGGGTGACTACATGGGCGTTGCCGGCAACCTGAATGACGGGGCCGACATTCCCTCCCCCTGCGGTTCCTATTTCCCGAATGATTACGGACTTTACAACATGGCAGGGAACGTAAGTGAATGGGTTCTTGACGTATACCGTCCGCTGAATTCCTATGAAGTGTCTGATCTCCGTCCGTTCAGGGGCAATGTTTTCAAAACCCCGGTTCGCGATGCTGAAGGCTTCCTGGCAGAAAAAGACAGTCTCGGTCATATCAAATACCGCGATATCACCACCGCCGAAGCCATGAATCGTAAGAACTACCGCCAGGCCGACAACATCAATTACCTTGATGGTGACTTTGCCTCAAATATTGACAATAATTTATGGAAAGAGGTGGGCAAAGATTCGACCGCCACCAACCTGATGTATCAGTATGGGATGAGTTCACTTGTGAGCGACCATGCACGTGTTTACAAAGGCGGGAACTGGAAAGATCAGGCCTATTATATGAGTCCCGGAACAAGACGCTATCTTGATGAAAGCGATGCTTCGGACGCCATTGGTTTCCGCTGTGCCATGACCCGCGTTGGAGGTTCGGTCGGAGGAAAATAGTGAATTGCTAAAAGAATTAAACCCCGTTTCGTCAATGAAGCGGGGTTTTTTATTTATTTTGCCTGATCCTTTGATGATCTTATGGAACCTGCCTTAACATATATATACCGGATTTTTTCAGAACACCCTGTCATTTCGACCGACAGCCGGAAGATCTATCCCGGATCGCTGTTCTTCGCTTTAAGAGGGGAGTCATTTAACGGGAACGAATTTGCCTCCAGGGCCCTCGAGTTGGGCGCTTCTTATGCCATCGTGGATGAGGCTGCATTTGCCCTTCATGACCGTTTCATACTGGTAAAGGATGTTCTTTCAACGCTCCAGGAGCTGGCCCGTCATCACCGGATGCAGATGAACATTCCGGTGATCGCCGTTACGGGTACGAATGGGAAAACCACCACCAAGGAGCTGATACAATCGGTGTTATCGGCCTCCTTCCGGACCCTGGCCACCGAAGGGAACCTGAATAACCACATTGGCGTACCGCTTACCTTGTTAAAAATGACCAGCCAGACCCAGATTGCCGTTATTGAAATGGGAGCCAATCACCGGGGGGAAATTGATTTCCTCTGCCGGATTGCCCAACCCGGTTATGGGATGATCACGAATATCGGGAGAGCCCACCTGGAGGGTTTTGGCGGATTTGCCGGGGTTATCCTTACCAAGACCGAACTTTACCGGTTTCTGAATGAGGATGGCGGACTGGCATTTTTAAATGGGAATGACGCCTTGCTGAAAGAAAATGCAACCGGGTTGAGGCAGGCAACTTACGGGAATCCGCCTGCAGACCTGCAAACTGTCGCGGTCAAGTCCGATCCCATGGTTTCCGTCACCCTCGATTTTAAAAATCAGAAGGGCGTGGTCATTCATTCGAACCTTTACGGAGGATACAATTCAGATAATATATCGGCTGCAGCCTGCATCGGGCAACATTTCGGGGTCCCCACCGATTTGATCAAAGCAGCCATTGAAAATTACCGGCCGACCAACAACCGTTCGCAGGTAATGCAGACGGCGCGTAACCTGCTGATCCTTGATGCGTATAATGCAAATCCCAGCAGCATGGAGGCGGCCCTGATGGCCTTTTCAAAGGCTGACTATCCCGGGAAGACCGTCATTCTCGGCGACATGCTCGAACTTGGGCGGGAATCGGATGAGGAGCACCGGCACATCATTCAAATCCTGAATGGGATGCAGCTGGAAAATGTTTACCTGGTCGGTCCCTGTTTTACCCGAATCAATACCATCCGTGAATTTATCTGTTTTACCGATGCAGCCCTGGCCATGATGTGGTTCCGGCATCACCCGATCGAAAAAGCGACAATCCTGATCAAAGGATCACGAGGAATTAAACTTGAGAAACTCATCGAATCCCTCTGATAATTTATACTATTTTTGTATTACTTTTTCTTAAATGATTAAAGTACAGCATCATGTAATCGGATTAATGTCAGGAACCAGCCTGGATGGGCTGGATCTTGCATTTTGCGAATTTCACCAAAGCGACTGCGGATGGAACTATCGGATCGTTCATGCAGAGACAATTTCTTACAGCAAGGAATGGCGCGATCGATTGTCAAACCTTGAATCGGGGACAGCCTTTGATTTTGCAGCAGCTGATTGTTCCTACGGACATCTTCTCGGGAAGTACACCAGGCAGTTCATCGATTTACATCATCTCCGGCCTGACTTTATTGCCTCACACGGGCACACCATTTTTCACCAGCCACAGAAAATGCTCACGACCCAGATCGGAAACGGGGCGGCCATTGCGGCCGAGACAGGATTTCACGTAGTCAGCGACTTCAGGTCACTTGATGTCGCGCTGGGCGGCCAGGGTGCCCCCCTGGTTCCGATCGGAGACCGGCTATTATTTCCTGATTTTGATTATTGCCTGAACCTGGGCGGTTTTGCCAACATTTCCTATGAAAAGGCTGGCAGCCGGATCGCCTTTGACATCTGCCCTGTGAATATCGTACTCAACAAACTCGCAAACATCCTGGACCTGGGGTACGATCCGGAGGGACAAAATGCCGGTCGGGGAATGATCAATCCGGAAATACTGGGCAAACTCAATTCTTTGTTATTCTATGGGGAACCTCCACCAAAATCCCTTGGGAAAGAGTGGGTTATTCAACATATTTCGCCCTTGCTGGAGGATGAAAAGTGCAGTGTGAACGACCTTCTTGCCACCTATTGTGAACACGTTGCCATTCAGGTTGCATCTTCAGTTCAGGGAGGACAGGAGAAAAAATTACTGATCACCGGGGGGGGTGCTTTTAACAACTTCCTGATCGGGCGGATACAGCATCATACCAACATAAAGATTGTTCTTCCCGATGCCCATACCATCAATTACAAGGAGGCGCTGATCTTTGCATTTCTTGGTGTATTGCGCTGGCGAAATGAGGTCAACTGCCTTTGCAGTGTGACCGGTGCCACCCGGGATTCTTCAGGAGGCTCCATATCGTAGACCTATGAACTATCAGCAAACCATCAAATATCTTTTCACAAAACTCCCCATGTTTCACCGGGTAGGCGCCTCTGCCTATAAGGCGAACCTCGATAACACGGTGGCCCTCTGCAATTTACTGAACAACCCTCAGAATTCTTTCAAATCGATCCATGTGGCCGGAACCAACGGAAAGGGCTCCGTTTCGCATATGCTTGCCTCCATTCTTCAGACTGCAGGCTTCAGAACAGGATTGTACACCTCCCCTCACCTGAAGGATTTCAGGGAACGGATCAGGGTGAACGGAAAGATGATCGAGAGAAGCTATGTTACCCGGTTCATCGGGGACTACCATCAAGAATATGAAAAGATCAACCCATCATTTTTCGAACTCACTGTTGGCATGGCGTTCTCCTATTTCAGGGAACAGAAGGTTGACATCGCCCTTGTTGAAGTCGGGCTGGGCGGAAGGCTTGATTCGACCAACATCATCACCCCGCTCCTGTCGGTCATTACCAATGTGAGTTTCGACCACATGCAGTTCCTGGGCGACACCGTGGAGAAGATCGCTGCGGAGAAGGCGGGGATCATTAAGCCCGGAATCCCGGTTGTGATCGGGGAGACACAGTATGAAACAAAGGATTTGTTTCGTGAGAAGGCCCTCTCCGTCAATTCAGAAATCCTTTTTGCGGATCAGGATTTTTCCGTACGTAACAGTATTCTGCCGGAGGATAAAACGAATACGCGGGAGATGGACATTTACCGTGACAGCCGTCTTTTTCTAAATCGACTCAGGACTCCCCTGACAGGACTTTATCAATTGAAAAACACGGTGACGGTGCTGGGTGCCACCATGAAGCTCAATCAGATGGGAATCGAAATCAGTAAACCCACCATCCGGACCGGAATTAAAAATGTAGTTAAAAACACGGGATTGTCGGGCCGCTGGCAGATCCTGGGCCATACCCCGTTAACCATCTGCGATACAGGTCATAATGAGGGTGGATTGCGGGAGGTGCTGCACCAGATCACCACCACTCCCCATGCGCATCTCCATTTCGTTTTCGGGGTGGTGAACGACAAATACCTCCCTCCCATCCTTGATCTTCTGCCAAAAGATGCCACCTATTATTTTTGCAAACCGAATATTCCCCGGGGCCTGGATGCCAGTGAATTAATGCGGCAGGCAACAGCGGCTGGCCTGACCGGAGCGCGCTATGATTCAGTAAAATCCGCACTGCTTGCAGCCCGGAATTCAGCAGATCTTAAAGATTTGATTTTTATCGGAGGGAGTACTTTCGTGGTTGCGGAACTGATGTAGCCCTTTCATCCGCCTGAAATCAGGTGGAGTACGGTTACATCATCCCCATCGCTGATCATGGCCATTTCATATTCAGCCTTTTTTATCAGGACACCATTTATCTTGATTATAAGCATTTTAAATGTAAAATGCTTATGCGACAACAGGTCATTGACTGAAACCGAATCACCGGGAATTTCTTCCGGGTTATTGTTTAGAATGATTTTCATGGTTTCACGGTTTACGCACAATCTCTGAGAATTGTTTTTGATCTTAAATTTCATTATTTGGTCTCTTCACCCGCAAGCAATAATTCCAGGACCATATTGGCCTGCATATTGGCCACGATGCCTACCCGGGGCGCCAGCGGCGGCAAATCAGGACTGATTTCAGAAATTTCGTCGCCGCAAATAAAGATGTTGTCCAATTTCCGGCACCGGATGGTATTATTCATCCCCCATCCAGCCATTCCCAGGCCGAGCACCACAGGAACCGAAGCCATTTCGGTGATCACCGATTCAAGCAACATCTCTTTCTGGTCAGCAAGGTCGAAGGCCTCCACAATTACATCGCATCCCTTAAAAATCAAAGGAATATCGGGTGAAGTCAACCTGAGATCATGTGCAATTACTTTAACCTCCGGATTAATTCGTGCTATATTTTCAGTCAGTGCCCAAACTTTTTTCCGGCCAATCTGATCACGGAAATAATATTGACGGTTCAGGTTTCCGGGGCTGATCACGTCGAAATCGGCAATGATCAACGTTCCAATGCCGACACGGGCCAATGCGACGGCGCAATTGGAGCCCAGGCCACCGCATCCGGCTATGCCGACTATTTTACTGTTCAGTATTCCGGCTATTTCTTCTGACTTCATGTTTTACAGGCGATGTGATAAATTTTCGAGACAGTCCAGGTTTATTATTTCGGATCAACATTTTTATTTAAATCAACTGCAAAAATAGGAAAATTTGAATTGCCGAATTTACTACTTTTGTGTACTGTTATTTTATTAACAGTAATTGAGGTTTAAAGATGACTTTATTCTGTACAGATCGTTTACTATTTCCATTAATTCCACAGACATGCCTACAAAAAAACTGCTAATCAGGGATTTAACATTGCGTGATGGCCAGCAATCCCTTTTTGCTACCCGGATGACCCAGGAACAGGTCGACCGTGTGTTACCCTATTTCAAAGATGCCCGTTTTTATGCCATGGAGGTGTGGGGAGGGGCTGTTCCCGATTCCATCATGCGGTATCTTTCGGAAAATCCCTGGGTGCGTCTGGAGAAGATCAAAGAGGCGATTGGTGATGTTTCACTTTTGACTGCCCTGTCGAGGGGGCGCAACCTGTTCGGCTACAATCCCTATCCTGAGGAGGTTATTGAAGGATTTAACCGCAGGGCTATACAATCGGGCATCGGGATCATGCGTATTTTCGATGCGCTTAATGATGTTGAAAACATGAAATCGACGATCAAATATGTGAAACAAAATGGCGGTTTTGCAGATTGTGCCATTAGTTTTACTGTTGACCCGAAATTTTCAACCAGGCAAAAATTCCGCTCCTGGATCCATTTCAAAGCGCTTCCGCATGATATTTTCACCATCGATTATTTCGTTGAAAAAGCCCGTCAGCTCGAAGCATTGGGCGCTGATATGATCTCTATCAAGGACATGGCGGGGCTCATAACTCCTTCGCAGACCGGAAAGCTGATCAGGAGGCTTAAAGCTGAGGTTCGTGTTCCCATCGATTTTCATACGCATTGTACGCCCGGTTATGGCCTGGCATCGGTATTATCGGCCATCGTAAACGGGGTGGATGTTGTGGATACCAACATATGGAATTTTGCAGGTGGTCCGGCTGCACCGGCCTATGAGCTGATCCATATCTTTTGTGAAAAAATGGGAATAGAAACCGGAGTAAATCCTGAAGCGGTCGTTGCCATCAACAAAGAGTTAAAGATCATCCGGGAGGAGCTGGCTGAATTTGATACCTGCAAGGTGTTGCCGGTTGAATTTGATTTCACAAAGGATAAATTGCCAAAGGAGATCAACAAGCTGTTTATCAAAGCCATTTATATGGCCAAACACGATCGTGAAGAGGAGCTGCTGGATGCCTGTCTCGCCATTGATAAGCATTTCAATTTTCCCGAACCGGATGATGCCGTAAAAAAGGCTGAGATCCCGGGGGGAATGTACACCAACATGCATGCGCAGCTCAAACAGCTTAAGCTGGATCATTTACTGCCCCGCGTACTCGAACTTGTTCCCCTGGTTCGCATCAAGTCAGGCTGTCCGCCACTGGTCACCCCGACCAGCCAGATCGTTGGGGTGCAGGCGGTGAACTGCGTGATCGACGAAAACAAGGAGCTTCCCTACTTTACAACCAAATCGATCCAGTTTGTGAATCTTGTCAAAGGAATTTACGGGAGGACGCCTATCCCGGTTGATCCCGATTTCAGGGAACAACTTACCGGGGTAAGGGAGGAGACCCCCTATGATACCAAAAACTACAAACGGCAGGAAAATACGGTCTTTGAGGAATATGGCGACATGAAACTCGCTGAGAATGAAAAGGATGAACTCCTGCTTGAATTATTTCCGACAGTCGCCCGGGACTTCCTTCAGAAGTGTGTGGAGGAAAAGTATACTGAGAATATTCATCACATTGAAGAGGAAAAAAGGCGTAAGTCGCGGGAAGCACGCGAAGCCTACGAAAAATTAAGTCCGCAGGAAAAAAAGGACCGGCTGCTTCAGGGGCTTTATACCTGGCATGAAGTTTCACAGCCGGAAGAGGAGGATCTTGGGAGATCGTAAACGTGACACGTGACACGTGACGGAAGAAAATATCGATTTTGGAGGTCGATATGCAGCGTTAAACCTATCGAACTTTTTGATTGATGGGTATTTACAAATTATTTTTTGTTAAATTTGCTTCGTTAAGCGTTTCACAAAACAAACCCTACGGATATGACATTCGACGATTTTAAATCAAGTCACAAACTGCTTGCACAATACAAGTATACCTGGGCCCCGATTGACAAAGGCTATAATAACCGCTCCATTTACATCAATGTCGGCGATCTTACGATAAAAGAGAAACCGGTGACGCAACAGATGAAAGAGAAATTCATCGGCGGAAAAGGTTTTGACCTACGATTGCTGTGGGATGCCACCAGGCCTGAAACACGATGGAGCGATCCTGAAAACGAGATTGTTATTTCGGGAGGGCCCTGTTGCGGTATCACCCAGTATTCCGGAAGCGGAAAGGCCATTTGCTGTGCCATCAGTCCGCAAACCGATATCGTGGTGGATTCGAATGTAGGTGGTTTTTTTGGTCCTTTTCTTAAATTCTGTGGATTTGATGCATTGGAACTGCAGGGAAAATCGGACACAGAGGTTCTTGTGGTTTTTGAAGAAGCACGTGAAGTCATTGAGATATACGAAGCCGCTGACCTGCCTTCCGACAGTCATGTTCTTGCAGAAGAGCTGCATGACATGATGGCTGTTCCCGGAAATGAAAAGGACAAATACAATGTTTCGGTTGTTTCGGCCGGCACGGCTGCTGAACATTCGCTGATCGGGATGCTGAACTTCAGCTTCTACGATATCAAACGTAAGAAGATCCGCCTGAAACAGGCTGGCCGCGGTGGGATCGGGACTGTTTTACGGGATAAAAAGATCAAGGCCATCGTTGCGCATGTGAAAACCATCGGCGGCAACCGGAATAATGTGGTTGACATGGAAGCCATCCAGGAGCGTGGCCGCACCTTTAACAAGGAGATGCGTGAACTCGATGACAAGCAGTGCGAAATGCGATCAAAGGGGACGGCTCACCTCACCCTCGTGATGAACGACTATGACCTCCTGCCGGTGAACAACTTCAAGTATGGGAGCCACCCTGATGCCGTTAAGATCAGCGGGGATGTATGGAAGTCATTTTTTACCCAGAATGTTCCCGACGGCTGCTGGGTGGGATGCAACATGGCCTGTGCAAAAGGGGTCGATAATTACGAGCTCCGCTCAGGACCTTACAAGGGAGATAAAGTGATTGTTGACGGGCCTGAATATGAGACGACCTCATCTCTCGGATCCATTGCAGGGATATTCAACCCCGATTTCACCATCGAAGCCAATTTCTATTGCGACACCTATGGCATTTGCACCATCAGCTGGGGCAGCATTCTCGGCTTTGTGATGGAATGTTATGAAAATGGCATTCTGGACCTGGAGCGCACCGGCGGACTGAAGCTTAACTTCGGGAACGCCGATACCGCCATGGAGCTGCTGCACCAACTATCCCGCGGAGAAGGATTCGGCTTAACGGCCGGCCTTGGCGTTCACAAGATGAAAGCGTTGTTTGCAAAGAACGGCTGGGGTGATGCCGGTTTCATGCAGGATATCGGCATGGAAAACAAGGGCCTTGAATATTCTCAGTATGTCTCCAAGGAGTCACTGGCCCAGCAAGGCGGTTATGCCATGACCAACAAGGGGCCGCAGCATGATGAAGCCTGGCTGATCTTCATGGATATGGTCAATAACCAGATACCCACATTTGAAAAGAAGGCTGAGGCACTGCATTATTTTCCGATGTTCCGGACATGGTTTGGTCTCGCCGGATTCTGCAAATTGCCATGGAATGATGTGGAACCTGAAGACAATGCCCAGACAGCTGAACCTGCCAAGGTTCCCAAGCATGTTGACAACTATGTCACGATCTTTAATGCAGTGACCGGGTCGAAGATTGACAAGCAGGAGATCATTCACATGTCGGAGCGGGTTTATAACTTCCAGCGTATTTTCAATATCCGCCAGGGCAAGGGATTGCGCCTTCATGATGCCCAGCCTTACCGTGCCTGTGGTCCTGTTACCAGGGAGGAATACGAATCACGCGCTGAACGGTATGACAAACAACTCCTTGAACAGGTTCATTTCGATCCTTCCGGAAAATCAACTGAAGAAAAGATGAAAGCCCTCCGTGCTTACCGTGAAAACCGCTACGAGCAACTGCTGGATGCGGTTTATGAACGCCGGGGCTGGACCAAAAACGGGGTGCCTAAGATCGAACATCTCAAAAAGCTCGGGATGGATCTGCCTGAATTGTTAGCGGTAGTTACACCACTTCAGTAGGAAAACTTTCTATTTTTTCAAGAACAGGATCTTGATACAAAAGGTCTGGTCTGGTTGAATTTTACTAATTTAGCTATTCCAAATTCTTTCATCATGAACACTATCATTGCCGACAAATCCCTCGTTTCATTTTGTGGCCTTTATTGCGGTGCCTGTAAAAAGTATCTGTCGGGTTCATGTCCCGGATGCCACGAAAACCAGAAAGCTTCCTGGTGTAAAATCCGATCCTGCAATATGGAACATGGTTACGCCAGTTGTGCTGATTGCAAGGATTACAGTGATCCGATGGCCTGTAAAAAATTCAATAATTTCATGTCGAAGATCTTTGCTGTTATTTTTAAATCTGACCGTGCGGCAGGAATTGCAAAGATCAGAGAATCCGGCTATGAGGAATTTGCCACATTTATGGCCACACACCAACTTCAGTCAATTAAAAGGAACTGAGTATTAGCTGGATTCAAACCGAAATTTAAAATCAATTTAATTTATCCAACCAGCACATGATTCAAAATCAATGGTATGTCATTCTTGCCACAAAGGAGGTTAAGAAAAATAAGGTTCTTGGTGTAAAACGTTTAGGCGAAAACCTGGTCGTATGGCGCGACAATCAGGGACAACCCGGTGTGGCGCGGGATAAATGCCCTCACCGCGGGATTAAACTCAGCCTCGGGAAGATCAAGGACGATCATCTTCAGTGCCCATTCCATGGATTTGAATACGATCGCACAGGAAAATGCCTGCTCATTCCTGCCAACGGAAAAAATGCAAAGGTGCCGGATCATATCCGGGCAGCGGCATACCCTGTTTCAGAGCAAAACGGATTTATCTACATCTGGTATACCGAGGATCCTGCAGCTACAAATCCTTCAGACCTCCCCAATTTACCCCCCGTACCCTGGTTCAGGGATCTTGGGCCCGACCTGGTCTGGAAGGGATTCACCAATCACTGGAAAGCACATTATTCGCGGGGTATAGAAAATCAGCTCGATGTGGTTCACGTTCCGTTCATCCATCACAACACCATTGGCAGAGGGATCGGGCCTGTGGTTAACGGGCCTTACACCGAGGTCCAGGACAACAGCATCTCCTTCTGGCCATCCAACGAACAGGATAGCGGGCAAACACCGGTGTCGCCGGCAAAGATGACCAAGCCGGAAAAGAGTTCCACGTATCTGACCTTTATTTTTCCGAACCTTTGGCAGAATCACATCATGGACTCCATGCGGATTATTGTGGCATTCGTTCCCGTTGATGAAAACAATACCATCTTTTACCTGCGCACCTACCAGAAAATGGTAAAGGTTCCGGTGCTGAAGGAGCTCTTTTTTGCCGTTACCAAAATTTTCAACCTCATCGTCTTGAACCAGGACAGGCGGGTTGTTGAAACTCACCAGCCGCAGCCATCGCAGTTAAAAATGGGTGAAAATCTTATTGCAGGAGATTACCCGGTCATTCTTTACCGCAAGAGAAGGGACGAATTGAAAAACGTGACACGTGACACGTGACGCGTGACGCGTGACGAAAAAATTCGTCATTCTTCATTCCTTTAATGGCATTTGTCTTCCTTCATGTATGGATAGGTAAACTCGGTGGGCGGGATCAGTGTCTCCTTGATCGTCCGGGGATTGGTCCAGCGCAACAGGTTCAGATGACTTCCTGATTTGTCGTTGGTTCCCGATCCGCGGGCGCCACCGAAAGGCTGCTGGCCAACCACCGCCCCAGAAGGTTTATCGTTGAAATAGAAATTCCCGGCAGCATAGCGGAGGATACGGCAGGCCTTGTTGATGGCCTCCCGGTCCTTTGAAAATACCGAACCGGTAAGTCCGTATGGGGAGGTCTGGTCGCAGATCTCAAGTGTCTCTTCGAAATCCTTATCCTTGTAAACATAAATGGTCATAACCGGACCAAAGATCTCCTCCTCCATCGTCTTGAAGTGGGGGTTTGTGGTTTTTATGACCGTGGGCTGAACAAAATAGCCCGTGGTTTTATCCCCGGTTCCGCCAAATATCACCTCTGCATCAGATGATTTTCTTGCAAATTCAATATAACCCATGATATTATCGAAGCTGGCTTCATCGATCACGGCATTCATAAAATGGCTGAAATCGCGCACATCGCCTACCGTGATCCGATCAATCATGCTGCCAATCCGGGATTTCACCTCCGGCCAGAGTGATTCAGGAATGTAGGCCCGTGATGCGGCTGAACATTTCTGGCCCTGGTATTCAAAGGCGCCGCGCACGATGGCAACAGAAACCTCCTGGGGATCGGATGACGGATGGACAAAAATGAAATCCTTACCCCCGGTTTCCCCGACAATCCGCGGGTAGGAACGATAATTGGCCATATTCTGGGCGGCCGACAACCAGAGATTGTTGAAGGTGTTGTTGGAACCGGTGAAATGTATTCCGGTGAGGTCTCTGTGCGACATCACGCTTCTCCCGATCAGACTTCCTTTTCCGGGGATGAAATTGATAACTCCGTCGGGAAGTCCTGCCTCCTTGTAAACCTGCATCAGAAAATAGTTCGACAGCAGGGAGGTGGTTGCAGGTTTCCACACCGTCGTATTGCCCATGAGGGCCGGCGCCATGTTGAGGTTGGAGGCAATGGCCGTGAAGTTAAAGGGGGAGACGGTAAACACAAACCCTTCGAGCGCACGGTACTCGATCCGGTTGATGATCCCAGGTTGGGAATGGGGCTGTTCTTTGTAAATTTCGGTGATGAACCATGCGTTAAAATTCAGGAAGTCGATCGTTTCACAGGCAGCATCGATCTCGGCCTGGTAAGCGCTTTTCCCCTGCCCCAGCATCGTGGCGGCATTGATGAGGAACCGGTATTTTTTCGAGATCAGCTCAGCCGCTTTCAGCGTGATGGAGACCCGGTCGACCCAGGGAAATGATTCCCATTCCCTGTGGGCCTTCAGCGCTGCGTCGATGGCCATGCGGACCTCAGCCTCACCAGCCATATGGTAGGTAGCCAGAACATGATGGTGGTCGTGCGGCATCACTACTTTGCCTGTCGTCCCGGTACGGATCTCCTTTCCGCCAATGATCAGCGGGATATCCTGGATCTCTGAACTCAGCCTGTCAAGCTCGGCATTCAATGTTTTTCTCTCTTTACACCCCGGGGCATAACTCAGGGTATGCTCATTCTGAGGACGTTCAATGTTGAAAAGTGCGTTATTCATCTGATATAAGATTTATTGACAAAATTAACCATTTTATCGATATGTCATTCTGTGCATATCGCATGATGTTTCTCTTTTGCAAAGATACAATATTATTTAGATTAATTCTAAATATGAAAGGTGACGGCATTGTGTTCTTCACGAGGGTGATATATTCCAAATTGACCTATCTTTGCTCTTTAAAAATCAGATCATGGCAAACGTTCTTAAGAAAACCAACTTCTCCTTTCCGGGGCAAAAGAGCCTCTACACCGGAAAAGTCCGCGATGTTTACAATATCAATGATGAATTTCTTGTGATGATCGCGAGTGACCGCATCTCAGCCTTCGATGTTGTTTTACCCAAAGGAATTCCATACAAAGGTCAGGTACTGAACCAGATCGCCTCCAAATTTCTGGATGCGACCACCGATATATGTCCCAACTGGAAAATTGCCTCTCCTGATCCCAATGTAACCATCGGTCGCTTTTGTAAAATTTACCCGGTTGAAATGATCATCCGGGGTTATCTCACAGGCAGTTCATGGCGTTCATATCAAAAAGGGGCCAGGGTCATCTGCGGGGTTCCGATTCCTGACGGGATGAAGGAACATCAGCGCTTTCCTCATCCGATCATCACGCCCACCACGAAGGCAGCGGCAGGGCATGATGAAGACATCACCGAAGACGAAATCCTTGCCCAGGGGGTGATCCCAAAGGAGGAGTATGAGCTGATCAAAAAATACACCTACGCCACCTTCAAACGCGGCACTGAGATGGCCGCTCAAAAAGGGCTGATCCTTGTTGACACCAAATATGAGTTTGGAAAGGGAAATGATGGCAAGGTCTATCTCTGCGATGAGATACACACCCCCGATTCATCCCGTTATTTCTATCTTGAAGGCTATGAAGAGCGCCAGGTGAACGGAGAGCAGCAACGCCAGCTTTCAAAGGAATTCGTCCGCGAATGGCTGATGGCCAATGGATTTATGGGAAGAGAGGGCCAGCAGGTTCCCGAAATGACTGATGCCTGGACCAGGGAGATTTCGGACCGGTACATTGAATTGTACGAGGGAATCACCGGCGAAAAATTTAATCGCGCCGACACCGACCAGATCCTGGTACGCATTGAATCCAATGTCAACTCCTGGCTCGCTTCAAACTTATCAAAATAGCAAGATCATTGTCATCCGTAATTCGTAATTCCACTTGATTCCCTTCTCCCCACCCCGCATGGATCAGCGTATCGTCGACGAAGTCGTCGACACGCTTTATTCCGGGTGGATCACCACCGGCCCGAAAACAAAAAAATTCGAGAAGCTGTTATCCGAATATGGCGGTCAGAAGGTAACCCTTTGTGTCAGTTCAGCTTCTGCCGGACTTGAGCTTATGCTCCGGTGGTTCGGCGTGAAAGAAGGTGATGAGGTGATCGTCCCGGCTTATACCTATTCGGCTACGGCCAACGTTGTGGTGCATTGCGGCGCCAAAGTGGTATTCGTGGACGTTGGCGCAGATTTTAACATTTCCCTTGAAGCGATTGAAAAGGCCATCACCCCGCAAACCAAAGTGATCATGCCGGTGGATATAGCAGGATGGCCCTGCGATTATAATGAGATCAACGCTTTAGTTCAGAGAGCCGATATTCTCGGACTTTTCCAGCCGGCTTCAAAGGAACAGCATCTTCTAAACCGGATCCTTGTGCTTTCTGACGCCGCCCATTCGATTGGAGGGCAATATCGGGGAAAACGGGTCGGCAATCTCACAGATGTCACGGTATATTCCTTCCACGCCGTTAAAAACCTCACCACGGCCGAGGGGGGCGCGGTATGCCTGAATCTGCCGGAACCCTTTGATCATACCGCCATCTACCGCGACCTGAATGCCAAGTCACTGCATGGACAAACCAAGGATGCCCTGGCAAAAACCCAGATCGGAGGCTGGCGCTATGACATCATTGAACCCGGTTACAAATTCAACATGACCGATATCCAGGCCTCCATTGGATTGGTTGAACTGTCGAGGTACGAGGATGACATGCTGGTGAGGCGCAGACAGATTTTCGACCGGTATTCCGCAGCCTTTTCCCGGCATGCCTGGGCACAGGTTCCCCAATATGAATCGTACGACAAAAAATCATCGTTTCACGTTTTTTTATTGCGTATCAAAGGTGTGACCGAAACGCAGCGTGACCAGATCATCCGCGAGATCTTCTCGAGGGAAGTGGCGGTAAATGTTCACTTCGTTCCCCTTCCGATGATGACCTATTACCACAACCAGGGACACGAGATCAAGGATTACCCTGTTGCATATGATAATTTTTCAAGGGAGATCAGTTTGCCCGTTTATTATGACCTTACCGATGAGATGGCCGATACGGTGGTGGCAGCGGTTGTGGAGTCGGTGAAGAGCGTGATCGGGGAATGATGAATGACAAAAAAACGTGACACGTGACGCGTGACGCGTGACGAATGACGAATGACGAATGACGAGTGACGAATTACGAATTACGAATGATCCGCTTTTTCGATATACTTATTTCTTTTGCCGGGCTGATTGTCCTCTTGCCCTTGTTTATAGTTATCGGGCTGGTTATTGCGATTGATTCGAGGGGTGGCGTATTCTTTTGCCAGACGAGGGTTGGGAAAAACGGAAGAGATTTCAGGCTGGTCAAATTCCGGACGATGACTGCCGGTGCGGAAAAGCTGGGAGGGCTCACCGTCGGAACCCGCGACAACCGTGTGACTGGTGTCGGATATTGTCTCCGGAAATTCAAATTTGATGAATTGCCCCAACTGCTCAACGTATTGGCGGGGGATATGAGCCTGGTTGGCCCGCGGCCTGAAATCCGCATGTATGTTGACAGGTATACCCCCGAACAGCGCATTGTCCTGACGGTCAAACCAGGGATCACCGATTATGCATCCATCGAATTCATGGATGAAAATGAATTGCTCGGACGATCCGCTGATCCTGAAAAGAGCTATATCGAAGAGGTGATGCCTGCGAAAATCAAGTACAATTTACGGTACATTGAGAACCAGAGCCTGCGGGAGTATTTCAGGATCCTGGCGCTAACCTTTAAAGGACTGTTTAAAAAACGTGACACGTGACGCGTGACGCGTGACGGAAAAAACGTGACACGTGACGCGTGACGCGTGACGGAAAAAAACGTGACACGTGACGCGTGACGGAAAAAAACGTGACACGTGACGCGTGACGCGTGACAAATTTATTTTACTACTGTAAATTTCCTGGATGTTTGGAATGTTCCTGACTGCAGCACGCAGATATAAAGTCCAGGGGCCAGGCCATGAAAGTTGCGCCTGATTTTCATGATTTCATCTCCGGAGGATTGGCCTGCCATGGTATCTTTCAAATTCCCAAAGGAATCAAAAATGCTGAGGGTGTAGGATACCGGATGATCGTTGGCTGCCAGACTGAACCATGCAAAATCAACAGCCGGATTTGGGTAAATCTGCAATAAAACAGGCTGACCCGGTGTTTCGGGTTCGTCAATGGCATTCGGATAGATCATCGGGCTGCCTGCCTCCACCCATGCAGTATAGATCAGGCTGGCCAACGCATTTGAGGCATGGCTCATCAATTTCACAGTAAAACCTCCGGTCTTTGTCCAAAGCGTCTGATAATAGGTCTCGGAACCTGTACCTCCGGCAATGGCTTTGGCGTAGGTATCGGCCAGCAATAAACTGTCGATGTACCGATAGTCGTCATACAGGTAATCGAAAATATATTTCCGAACATCCGGAACAAGCTGCGCTGAATCAGCGGGATAGGTAATCTGGGCTTCATACCGGGAGATCAGGGAGGATTCGTACCTGGAGTGAATCCCGGTTTGCCCTGTCATCTGCCCGTTGTAATTGTTGGTAATATGCAGAGGCATATGGCCATCCCCGATATAATGGCCGAGGTCTGCGGCAAAAAGCATCGACCTGTTCCAGTCGCTCCGCTGAAAGCAGCTTTTAAGTGAATCATAAGTAATCAGGGTGGCCCAGGGAAGTACCCCCTCCCCGATCACAAAATTATATCCGTGTAAATCAACCAGCGAATCATAATCCATCGAAATCCGGCCAGTCTGTATGAATTCAGTATAACTGTCAATATCAATGTAATGGCGGGGAGACTCATCGGGATCCTGGCTCTTACGATTATCGGCATCGGAGGCATGGGTCATGATAAAATTTGTCCATACGGGTTGCAGAAATGACATCCTGGCCGGCAGGCAGGCGGCAAAATTCTGGCTGATTTTCTTATGTCCCTTCGACCCCCAGGAAGAAAGCAACAGGCAAAGCATGATAAGAAAAGCGGGGTAGAAGAGTTTTTTCATTCAAAGGCATTTAAGAGGTTTTGTAATTCTTCAATTTTGTCCAGGTATCCATATTGATTGTACGAAGATATCAGGCTGTTGATCAGCCGTCGGATAATGTCGGGGTTGGTGCATGGAGAAAAAAAGGATTTCTCCGGTTTGAATTTCATCTCCCGGATAAACAATTCAATTTCACGCCGTGTGAAAACCGCACCCTTGTTAAAGGGATTGATATAGAACAAAACATCATCTTCACCCGGGTTGCTGATCCCTGGTTCCATCAGATAGGCAAGGATGAAATGTTGCGGCAGGTTAACCCCGTATACCGGCATCCCGAGTTTCTGCGCCAGGATAATGAAGAGGATTCCCAGCGACAACGGACTTCCCTTGTGGGTTTCCAGGAAGGTGTTCACGTATGAATTCTGGGGCGCATTCATGTCGCTTTTATTTCCGTCAAAATGATGCTGGTCGAACAGCACATGGTTAATCACCTTGACGTTTTCAAGCGCCGTAAGGTTTTCATGCAGTTCAATCCATACATCCATCTTTAATTGTTCAACCGTGATCCTGATCTCCTCTTCATTCAGTGCCGGATATTGTGTTTGGGTAACGAGGATAAATCCCTTCAGAAGGTCGTCGGAACCGAGGTTAAGCCAGTTTACAAAATCAACGTAAAGATTTTCCTGGTTCAGTTTCCTGATGATCTCCTGGATGCGTTCCTGAACAAGGCTGTCGAAGGTATTCTCCAGCGCCTTCTCCAGCGGAGCCAGTGCATCCGGTCCGATGGAAAAAATCTGATTCCGGATCAGGCCGAAAGCAATTTCATCCGGTTCATCCAGCAACTTGATCAATGCAGGTATGTTAGATGTTTCTGGCAATGTTCTGGAGTGTAGGTTAGAGGATGATGCGAATAATGAATGCTTCCGTTATGTCGTTAATTTATTGAGTACAAGTGTGATCAGCTCCATCACGATTTTTTTATGATCCTGATTGTAATCACCGGTAGCCCTGTTGGCAATCAGGGTGCAGATGGTGACCATTTCGTGCCCCATAAGTGCGCCAAGTCCATACAATGCCGAGGTTTCCATCTCAAAGTTCACAATGCGGTGCCCTTCATACCTGAAACTTTGCAGCTTTTTTATCATGTCGGGGTCGGCGAGCGGCAGCCTGAGAAAACGTCCCTGGGGGCCATAAAACCCGGGTGCAGTAGCTGTGATACCTGCCACAGAATAGGGTCTGAAAAGATCGATCAGCCTGTCGGAACCCTTGATAAAATAGGGTCTCGAAAGATCCCTGGGCCACGAAGCATGGGCGGCAAAGGCGGCGGTCATCTCCTGGTCAATGATTCCCGAGGCTCCTTTGTAAAAATGGAGCAGGTTATCCAACCCCAGGGCGTAGGTGGATAAACCAAAGGTGTTGACAGGCACATCGGCCTGAATGGAGCCGGAGGTACCGATTCGAACGATGCTCAGCGAACGCAGCGCCGGTTTCTGCGTCCTGGTTTGCAGATCGAAATTGGCCAGAGCATCGAGTTCATGCATGACGATATCGCAGTTGTCGGTTCCAATACCTGTTGACAATGCGGTGATCCGCTTCCCGTTGTAATAACCGGTGTGGGATATAAATTCACGGTTGGAGGCACGGTGGTCGATCGCTGTAAAATGGTCTGAAATTTCATGAACCCGCTGAGGATCTCCGACAACAATCACAGTATCAGCGAGGTCTTCAGGCCTCATGCAAATATGGTAAACACTTCCGTCAGGATTTATGATCAGGTCAGGTTCTGCGAGTGAGGGCATGGTTCAATTTTTTACAAAAGTACTAAATAACCCGATCACCGGCCCTGATCCATTACATCAAAATCATTCATCTCCTCCGCTTATTTTCATTAACTTTACACCATGGATATTTGGATCATCATCCGCAGGGATAAAGACATTACCTGAAATCAATACTGCAAGGGTGACTGATAAACAATTCAGAATTGGTTAAATGAAAATCCTGCTTATCGAAGATGAAAAAGAACTTTCACGTTCTATTTCGGAATATCTGCAGAAAGAGAATTACCGCTGCCAGGCCGTCTATAAATACGAGGATGCCATAGAAAAAATCAACCTCTACCAGTATGATTGTATCATCGTCGACATCAACCTGCCGGATGGAAGCGGACTGAATGTGATCCGGTCACTGAAGAAAAACAAATCGGAAGCAGGCATCATCGTGATATCAGCAAAAAATTCACTGGATGATAAAGTGACGGGCCTTGAAATCGGGGCCGATGACTACCTGACCAAACCATTTCATTTGCCCGAACTCAATGCACGCATCAAATCCATCATCCGCCGGCGTAGTTTTGGCGGGGAAAACGAAATCGCATTTAATGAAATATTGATCCTCCCTGAGAAGATGGAGGTTACGGTAAACAGACATCCCCTGGTATTGACAAAAAAAGAGTATGACCTGCTGATCTTTTTTATTTCGAACAAAGACCGGCTGCTGACCAAGGAGGCCATCGCGGAGCACCTCTGGGGTGATGACATGGATATGGCCGATTCATTCGATTTCATCTATACCCATATTAAAAATCTCCGGAAGAAGATCATCGAAAAAGAGGGAGAGGATTATATTCAAACCATCTATGGCATGGGATATAAATTTTCGGCCGTTGCCGTTTAAATGATGAACCAGTGAAACTTTTAACCAAAACATCAGGTGCCTATATTCTGGTTTCGGTGACCGTTTTTATCATCGCGGGATTTATTTTTTTTCATCTCCTGCATAAAATATTTTATAATCAGATCGATGAACGGCTGATTGAAGAGAAAATGCTGATCGAACAAACCATCAGTGAGTCCGACACGGTGCCTGATTTCCATTCGGTATTCGGCCATCTGATCAATATCACCCTCCTGAAAAGTCCGAAAAAAAAGTTCGAATCCATTACCGATACACTGATGTACGATCGCGAACAGGGTCAGTTCGGACAATTCCGGCACCTCTTTGTTCAAAATAAATCGCTCCTGAATCAAGGTTATACGATTAACATTTACAAGTCTTTGCGCGAATCGGAGAATCTGATCGCGGAGATCCTGATCTCGGTAACCCTGATTTTCATCACCCTGCTGTTCCTTCTGGTACTGGTAAATTACTTTATTGCCCGGCGTGTCTGGATCCCCTTCTACAGGATCCTCAGCAACCTGAACCAGTATGACATCAACCAGGAGCATCCGCTTCAGCTGACACAAACCGACATCCATGAATTCATCCTCCTGAACAAGGCTCTTGAAAAGATGTCAGGTAAAATCAGACAGGATTTTCTAAACCTGAAGGAATTCAATGAAATTGCAGCCCATGAATTGCAGACACCCCTGGCCATTATCAAATTAAAACTCGAGTTGCTTATCCAGAAGGAGAACCTGGATGAACATCAGCTCCAGCTGATAAGTTCTGTTTTTGAAGCCACGACGCGGATGTCGAAACTCAACCAGGGGTTGCTTCTGATCTCCAAGATCGAGAACAATCAATTCTACCAGAATGAGGCCATTGACCTGGTGCAGATCCTGGATAAGACACTGCTGCATTTTGAAGAGATGATCGACCACCGTGAAATTACTTTAACAAAAGACTATTCCGAAAAGCCCACGCTGGTCATGAACCGCATGCTGGCAGAAATTTTAATAACCAACCTCCTCTCCAATGCCATCCGTCACAATATCCACCAGGGACATATCGACATTATTGTACGATCCGGCGCGTTAACAATTTCCAATAAAGGTCAGATCCTGAAAACTGATCCCCAGAATCTTTTTGAAAGATTCAGAAAATCGGAGCACCACAGCGATTCGGTTGGCCTTGGACTTTCGATCGTTCAGAAAATTGTAAACCTTTACCACATGAAGGTGGAGTATTTTTATGGTAATTCGGTTCACACGCTGAAAATTTCTTTTTAAAATCTCCCATCTACAGAATTTCAACAGAATCTGGAGGCAACTTTGCCATGTCAAATTTAATTTCTCCTGAAAAACCAGGGAAATCAAACAGAAAAGACATTCAATTAAAGTTTAACCTAAAAACCAACAACAATGAAAAAAGTAATGTTAGTTGCCCTTGCAGCCATGTTTAGCGTAGCCATGTTTGCTCAGACCCAGGAAAAAGCTAAACCTGTTGAAAAGAAAAAGGAGCCGGCAAAAACCGAGGCAGTTAAACCTGCCAAAGAAACAGCTAAACCTGCTACCAAAGAAGAAGGCAAGCCAGTAGCTCAGCCAGCCGAAAAGAAGAGCACAGAAAAACCAAAAAAATAATCCAGCTTGTGTTCATATTGAAAAGGGTTGGCCATTTGGCCGGCCCTTTTTTTTGTCACGCGTCACGCGTCCCGAGTCACGTTTTTTATCACTTTGGAGATAGAAATCCACCTCAGCAGGGAGGGGAAAACAAAGAGCAGCAAAGGCATGGCCATCACAAATCCTCCGATTACGGCAATGGCCAGGGGTTGCTGCATTTGCGCCCCAACGCCTATCCCGAGGGCCAGCGGCGATAATGCCAGGATGGCACCAATGGCTGTCATAAGTTTGGGGCGGATCCGCAGGGAGATGGCATACCGGATGGATGCATCCACATTGCCCTTGGATGAAAGCATATTCACCCTGAACTGATTGACGGTGAAAATGGCATTTTCTGCGATGATCCCGACAATCATGATGATCCCGGTATAGCTGCCAACATTGAGCTGAATTCCGGTTAGAAAAAGTGCCCAAATGCAACCGGCCGTTCCCATGATGGAGATGAATATGATCAGGAGTGAGATCCGGAAATCACGGAAAAGAAAGAGAAGGACGGAAAACACCAGGACGACGGCCGACAGCAAAATCATAAGCAACTCCCTGAATGAGGACTGCTGCTGCGCCCAGGTACCGCCGTACACGATGTAATAACCGGGAGGCAGCATCAGTTTCTGATCAAGCGTTTGTTCAATATCCCTGATTGCTCCGCCCAGATCACGGTTTTCGAGACGCGCAGTCACCACAATGTTCGATTTGAGATCTTCGCGTGTGATATCCGGTGTTCCTTTTGAAAGATCAGCCCTGGCAAAATCCTTCAGTCGCCGGAATGAACCATCCGGCGTAAAGATGGGCTGGGAAAGTATCTTTTCAAGTGAATTTTCCTTAAAACTTGTAAACCGCAAAAGTATGTGCAGCATCTGTTCGCCCGACTGCACCTCGCCAACCTGCACGCCTTCATTGCAGGCCTTCAGCTGGGTTTGAAGGTCGGCGGCGGTGAGATGGAATTGCGCCAGTTTGGCCTCATCGGGAATGATGGAAATGGCCGGGCCTTCAACGATAATCCCATTTTTCAGGTCAGCCACCCCCCTGACCTTCTCAAGGAGACCCTGTGCCCGCTTCGCCAGGGTTTCGAGGATTGCTTTATCATCTCCGAAAATTTTTATCTCGATCGGTTCCGGCCGCCCGATCAAATCACCCAGCAGGTCGGCGATTCTTTGCCCGAACTCGATGGTCAGCGCGGGTTCCTGTGCGGAGATCTTACCCCTGAGCTCGGAGATCACCTCTTCGGTTGACCGGTTGATCCCCGGCCTGAGCTGAATCAGGTAATCACCTTCGTTGGGAGGAATCACCCCGCTGGCCATGCTGATGCTCGAACTCATGTTGGTGCCCGTTCGCCGCATGTAGGTCGCGACATCAGGGTGATGCATGACCAGGGTGTCGACCCTGCGCAGCATGGCATCGGAGGCATCGAGCGAGGTGCCCGGAGGAGTAAGGTAATCGAGGACAATGGTTCCTTCGTCCAGGACCGGGAGGAAGCCTGTATTTAATTTCGGAATCAGGAACAGGCCGCTTCCGGCAAGGATGACAATGAAACCCAGTGCAAACGCCGGTTTATCAAAGAACCAGATCAGCCAGCCGAGGTGTTTCCCTTTATGTTTTTCTTCCTGGTTCTGCGTGCTTTTGCGGTGTTTGTAGCCAAGCGCCAGGTGCAAAGCCGGCAACCCAAGCCAGGTAGTGATGAAACTGCAAACCAGGGTGATTTCCATAGTCGTCGTCAGTTCAGTAAAGAAACTTCCGGCAATGCCGCTCATCAGTACAAATGGAAAGAAAATGACGATGGTACTCAGAGATGACCCGACCATGGCCGGGAACAGCATCCTGATGGTATCCCTGACCACCGTTTGCAGATCTTTGTCAGGGTTCTCCTCATGGCCCCGGTGGATTTGTTCAATCACCACGATGGCATCGTCGATGATCAGCCCGATGGATGCCGCAATGGCACCGAGCGACATGATGTTGAGGGTGATCCCGGCAAAATAGAGAACGGTCAGGGTCAGGGCCAGGGTAACCGGAATGATGATGATCACGTTCAGACTTGCCCTGAACGAACGAAGGAAAAGCACCACCACGAGCAATGCCAGTACCAGGCCTTCAAAGATGGCGCGGAGCACGCTGTTAATGGACTCGTTCACAAACAATGCCTGATTGTAATAGGGTTTCAGGATCATCCCCGGTGGAAGCTGTTTCTGAATCTCCTTTTCCTTTTCCAGCACCCTGTCAACAAAATCGACCAGGTTAGCTCCCTTTTGTTTTACAATATCAAGGATCACCGCTTCACGTCCGTTTGCATTGATGCGGATAAATTCCTGCTGTTCCTGGAAGTCAACACCAGCCAGATCGCCCAGGCGGATGATCCGGTTCCGGTCGTTCCTGATCACTACATTGCGCAAATCCTCCAGGGAACTGATCCGGCTGTCGGTCACTGAAAGGTACAGCCTGCGGTAATCGGAAAGCAATCCATTGGATTCGATAAAATTTGTACTTCCCAGGACGTCAATCAGGTTTTGCGGAGTAAGACCAAGCTGGATCATCTTCATTGCATCGGGCGTGATCACAAATTCTTTGGTCTTGCCTCCCCTGACAACCACATTGGAGATGCCCGGAATTTCAGAGAAGCGGGGTCGTGCGAAGAACATGGCGACATTTCGCATCTCCACCTGTCCGTATTTTTCACTCTCCAGCGTATACCCGATCACCGGGTATATATTCTGACTCATGGCCTCGATGGTGAGGTTGGTGGTTGAAGGGAGGGTGTTTTTGATCTCATTGATCCGTGCCTCCAGCTGCATCCGGGCGACATTGATATCGGTATTCCATTGAAAAAAGGCCTCGATGGTACAACTTCCCCGGTTTGTTGAACTACGCACCGTTTCAATGCCATTGACTCTTTTTACGGCGATTTCCAGCGGCCTGGTCACTGTGATCAGCATTTTATCAATGGGCTGTTCCCCGTTATCCGCGATGATCCGGATTTTAGGAAACACCACGTCCGGGAACAGCAGGGTTTCCATGTTCCTGTATGCGAATCCACCAAGAATGAGCACCGCCAGTAAAACGAAGATGACCGGTTTGGTGTACCTGCCGTAAAGATCCTGGTTCAATATCCTTCCATTCATCGGATGATCCTGATTATTCATGATTGATGATTCTGACCATGGTGGTGTCGCCCAGACCCCAGTTTCCGCCGGTAAGGATACGGTCGCCGGCACCCAATACAGGGGAGGTCACCTCGATGCTGTCGGCGCTCCTGATTCCCAGTTCAACCGGTATTTTTATGGCGATGGAATCGCTGACCAGCTTCAGCACCCAGAAATTTTTCATGATCTCATCATTCAAAATACAACTCTTCGGCAGGATCACCGCCCCGGCTTTCGCATTCCGGACAATGCTGACTTTGGCCACCAGGTTTTCGGGGATGTCAATGCCGGTAAGCGGCTGCAAAACCACGCGTTGCGTTTGGGAAGCCCCCGACATGGAGGGCAGGATTGATTTAACGGTCGCGTTAACCTGTGAATTATCCGGGAGTACCAGTTTGCACGACTGGCCTGTTCGGATCCTGCTTTTCAGCTCAAACGGGACATCCAGGAGAAACACCATGCTTCCCGGGACAACCAGGGTTGCCAGTGCATCTCCCTCCAGAACATAATCTCCCTGCGGATGATCGATCGTGGCGACCACACCGTTCATGGAGGCCTTCATCATCACAATCCCGTTAAAGTTCAATGAGACCAGGCTGTCCTGCTGCAGTGCTGTTGCCTCCTTCGTGCGAAGCTGGAACAGCAGCTGGTTTTTCACGACCCGGTCACCGGCTGAAACCACACATTTCTCAATATACCCGGCAATGGGAGATTTTACAACAGCCTTGAGCAGGAAGGCGGATGTCGCCATCAGTTCAGTGTATTCAACCATTTTCCCGATGCGGGGTGAAGTTACCGTTACCGGAACAACTGCCCTGACCTCCCTTTCACTCTGGTCGGGGTTGCTTTTGCAGGAAATGAAGATGGAGAGGCCTGCCACCCCGGTCAGTAATAATATCAATGCCCTGTTGATCATTGTTTCCAGAAGTTTATCTCGTTTAGGATATACTGTGTCCTGATCTGATAGACCAACCCGGCATGTTTTGCCTCTATCAGGTTCTTAATTGCCAGGATGTAATCGGTAATCAAGGCTGCCCCGGTATTTAAAAGGATTTTATCGGCGGCAACCAATTCATGTGAAAGTGAAATCTGCTTTTCGTTTTCCTGCATATACCGGCGGGTTGTTTCCAGTTCGGACTGCAAGTGCCTGAGTTGGGAATGATAGCGGAACCGGAAATTATCCTGGTAGTTCTTCCGGGTTTCTTCCTGCATGCGGATCTTCTGGTAATTAAATTTCCTTTGATTTCCGTCAAATATGGGCAGGGTCATGCTCAACCCGGCGCTGATGCCCAAATTCTGATACAGGTACTGCGGTTCGTTGTTAATCAAACCGCCATCGGCAAACCAGCTCACGACAGGTTTATACCTGCGGTCGATCAGCAGTTTCTCATTTTTTATCACCAGGCTGTCGATGACAAAACTGCGGAAAAATATGGAATTTTCTTCAGTCTTCCCCAGGTTATCATGGATGACGGGCAACGCCAGGTCGCAAAGAACCGTATCCCCGATGCCGCAGATCAGGTTGAGGTTCCACCATTCCCTCCTGTACTGGAGGTCAAGATCCCGGATATTTCGCCCTAGATTGAGCATTTCAACCTGCATTGAAAGATAGTCGGTTTGCCGGTAGATCCCTTTTTCGGTCCAGGCTTTCAAAATGGCCGCTTCGTTCTTCAATGAGGACAAGATCTCCTCCTGAAATGTAAGTTCTTCCCTGGCAGCATAGGCAGCGAGGTATTGCGCCGTGATGGCCTTTTTCAATTCATTCAGACTAATATTTTTTGCATTTTTAAGTTTTCCGGACTCCAGCCCGTACTTCTCTGAATGGGCTTCCCGGTTTTTTTTATTAAAGATATCCTGGTTTACATTGATGGTGCCAATGAGGTTTTGCCCGTTGGTGATCACATCGCTGTAACCCCAATCGTTTATCACGGGGGCGTACATCATCAATCCGTTGAAATTAACCTGGGGCAGGTAGCTGGCCCGGGAAATAAGGCTATCGTATTGGTTTAAAAGGATCTGGCTGGACAGGTCCTGTAAAACCGGGCTGTGTTTCACACCATTGTCGATGTAATCAGAAAGGGTACAGACCTGGCTCATACCGGGATGGCAGATGAGCAGTTGAAGAAGGCAGGCAATCGCAATCCGTGATGAATGAAACACGCTGTGTAATTTTGCATTCAAATGTAAAGGACATTTTCCGATTTCAGGCATAGGTTCATCAACCTTAAGGGAATTCCTGGTCAACGATCGAAAGAGCTAAAATACAAAGATCCACACATTGAACCCGTTTTTCCGGCCGGAACAATAGCGGTATATTCCCGGAACGGTTTCGCCGCGTTCACATCAAGTAAACAAAAACAAAAACAATGGAAATCAGGAGGTGGATGCGTTTCATAGCGACCATCGATTTAATAATTATCAAAGTTACGACTTCATTTAATAACTTTGAGGAACGAATATTTGCTTCCGGCCATGACCCTCGTTGCGATAGTAAAAAAAAACAAATTCTCCATACTGCTTGTTCTCTCCTTCGTATTGCTGGAAAACATCTCCTGGATCATTGAAAGTATCACATCTGTGAGGGATCTTAATTCAAGTCTGAAAGAAGAAAAAATATGAATGTTGAAATAATCAATATCGGCGATGAATTGCTGATCGGGCAGGTCATCAACACCAATGCTTCCTGGATGGCAGAACAGTTAAACCTGTCGGGATTCTCGGTCAGTCAGGTTACGGTGATCCGCGATGACCGGGAGCATATCCTTGCATCACTAACCGGGGCGGAGCTGCGTGCCGGGATCGTACTAATCTCGGGAGGGATTGGCCCTACAAAGGATGACATCACCAAGCACACCCTGTGTGAATTCTTCGAAACCCGGCTTGTTTTTAATGAAGCGGCCTACCGCGATGTTGAGGAGATCTTTGCCAGGCGGGGCTATGCGGTCACCGAGCTCAACCGGCAGCAGGCCGAACTGCCTGAAACTTGCACAGGCATCCCCAATAAAGCCGGCACTGCACGGGGCATGTGGTTTGAGAAGGATCGTACCGTAGGCGGGAAAACAATTTTTGTCTCCATGCCGGGCGTACCCTTCGAGATGAAGGGAATGATGACCGGGTATGTCATACCAAGATTAAAAGAGATATTTCAAACCCCATTCATCTATCACAGGACCCTGCTGACCCAGGGTATCGGAGAGTCCTTCCTGGCCGCCCACATCGAAAACTGGGAATCGGCCCTTCCCGGGAATATAAAACTGGCCTATTTGCCTCAACCGGGAATTGTCCGGCTCAGGTTATCGGGCACGGGCAGCCAGGAGCAGATCGTCCGGAAACAGGTGGATGCTGAAGCTGCAAAGCTGGAAAACCTCATCACGGAATATCTGTTTGGCTATGATGAGGACACCCTCGAAGAGATCATAGGAAAGTTATTAAAGGCCAATAACAAGACCCTGGCCACGGCCGAAAGCTGTACAGGAGGCTATATCGCCCATCTCATCACCAGCATCCCGGGGAGTTCTGCCTATTTCAAAGGATCTGTCGTGCCATACGCCAACCAGATCAAGCAGAACATCCTGTTTATCCCCGACGATCTCCTGGAAAAGCACGGTGCTGTCAGCAGGGAGGTGGTTGCCGAAATGGCACTTGCAACTCAGACACTGTTTGACGTTGATTACGTGATCGCCACTTCCGGCATTGCCGGACCCGATGGCGGAACACCTGAAAAACCTGTCGGATCAACCTGGATAGCCATTGCCACACCGGAGGAGGTCCTGGCACGCCATTACACCTTCGGCGACAGCCGCGATCGGAACATACGGAGAACGGCGTTGCAGGCGCTGAATCTGCTCAGGAAACAGATCATCCTGGAAAAATCCAGGGAATAGGACTGGGATTTTCAGTCTAATTTCGGTTTGATTCTGATCTTTCGGTTTTTTCTTTGGTATTTTAAAATATAATACCTATTTTTGCACTCCATTTTGAAGTACCTATTAATCAGGATAGCCATGGCAAGGATTTGTGAAATCACTGGAAAGATTGCAATCAAGGGACATAAAGTCTCTCACTCCAATAAGAAATCGAAACGTTGGTTCAGCCCCAACATTCAAACCAAAACCTTCTTTGTGCAGGAAGAAAACCGTGATATTAAGCTGAGAGTATCGGCCGAAGGGTTGCGCCACATGAATAAAAAGGGCGTATATGTCTGCATCAAGGAAGCAAGGGAAAAGGGATATCTTACCAAGTAAGTTATTTTTCATGGGTAAAAATGCTGTTACCGGGTAACAGCATTTTTTTTGCCCCTTCCGACAGGAAATAAATAGCTGGATTTAACGTTTTAACAGACTAAGAACCACCATCCGCGAATGAATAAAAGCCTGTATTTTCTCCTTCTCTTACTCTGTTTTCCATTTATCGGAAAATCGCAGCAGGTCCAGAACCAGGATGACAACAGTACCTTAGTGCAATTTTCAGGGATGACCATTACGGCCGACAGCCTCAACCCGGTTCCCTATGCCCGCATCATTGATATTTGCAGCCACCGTGGTACGACGACCGATGTAAATGGTTACTTCTCCTTTGTGGCGCATAAAAGCGACACCGTAATCTTTTCAGCCCTCGGTTTTAAACCGGCCTCTTTCATCATCCCCGACACCATCACCAAGCAGAGATATTCCCTCATCCAGCTGATGTCGTCCGACACGCTTACACTGGCGGCGGCCTACATTTTTCCCTGGCCAACCCTGGAAGATTTTAAAAGGGCCTTCGTGGAATTGAAAATTCCTGACGATGACCTGGAGATTGCCCGAAAAAACCTGATGGACGCGGATATCCGCATGCGTGCCGAAGATTATCCGATGGATGCAAACATGAATTACCGGAACTACATCGACAAGGAAACCAGCAAGCTTTACTACTTTGGGCAGCAACAACCCTTCAACATATTCAATCCCTTTGCCTGGGCGAAATTCATCAAAGCCTGGAAGGATGGAAAGTTCAAATCGAAGGAGGAGCGATTAAAATAACATCCTGTTTGAAAAAACTGTTTCAAATATTCGTTTTACTGTTAAGTTCGGTGACCACGGTTGTGTGCGCCCAGCAAGCCACCAGCAACCCCGGGACCCTGTCAGGATGGGTCACCCTCTCCGGATCAAAACAACCCCTTCAGTTTGTCAACCTGGCAGTAAAAGGAACAACCATTGGTGCCACCACCGACAGGGAGGGACGATTTGAAATGAAGGTTCCTCCCGATACGAATATGGTCATCTTGTTTTCCTATGTCGGTTATGTCACCGATTCGGTCTCTTTTAAAATTTCAGGCGGAGAGCACAAGAGCATCAGGCTGACAATGACACCCAGTGCTACGCAACTTGAATCCATTGAGATAAAAGACCAGCAGTTGCGGACTAATTCGTTCAGCCGACTTGATCCAAAGGTGGTCACATTTATTCCGACCATCAATGCAAGCGTGGAGGATCTCATCAAAACCATGCCCGGCGTTTCATCACGAAACGAATTGAGTTCGCAATACTCGGTTCGTGGCGGAAACTTTGACGAGAACCTGGTTTTTGTCAACGACATTGAGATATACCGGCCCTTTCTTGTCCGCTCGGGGCAGCAGGAGGGACAAAGTTTTCTGAATCCCGATCTCGTTTCAGGGATATCCTTTTCGGCCGGCGGATTTGATGCCAAGTATGGCGATAAAATGTCGTCGGTACTCGATATCAAATACAAAAAGCCGACTGAATTCGCCGCCTCTTTCGATGTAAGTCTCCTGGGCGCTTCTGGTCATGTGGAGGGGACTTTTACCAAGAAATTTTCCTATCTCCTGGGGGCCCGGTACAAGACCAACGCCTATCTGCTCAAAGGACTGGATACGAAAGGAAATTACAAACCACGTTTTTTCGATATCCAGGGAATGCTCAATTATGAATTCAACAAGAAATGGGAGTTATCTGTGCTGGGGACCTTTACAAACAATGACTACAAACTGATCCCTGAAACACGGGAAACCAGCTTCGGGACCCTGGATGAGGCCTATAAGATTACCATCTTTTTCGATGGCCAGGAGGTTGACCGCTATCAGAACTGGTTGTCGGCGCTTACCCTCACTTATCGCCCCACGAGCAATATCCGCCTGAAACTGATCTCATCTGCATTTCAGACCTACGAGGCCGAAACATATGATATCTCGGGAGAATACTGGCTTGGCAAACTTGAGGTTTTCCAGGGGAACAGCCAGGGCCAGATCACCGAGATCATGGGTGTGGGCGCCTACCTGCAACACGCCAGGAATTACCTCGATGGCACTGTGTTCAACATCGAGCACCGCGGATCGTGGGATAAGGCGAACAGCAGCATGAGCTGGGGCATCAAATACCAGCATGAATATTTCAAGTACGCCGTGAATGAATGGGAATTGCAGGATTCGGCCGGGTATTCACTCCCCCATCCGCATGATTCCCTGGGGTCGACCAATCCTCCCAAAAACGATCTTTACCTTTACAATGTCATCCAAACCAACAGCACGGTCAACACCAACCGCTATTCGGCCTTCATCCAGGATACATGGACCTTCAAAAACGAGACAAATGACATTTCACTCACGGCAGGTTTGCGCGCCATCTTTTATGATTACAACAGCCAGTTTTCACTGAATCCAAGGATCAATGTATCATTCAAGCCGCACTGGAAACACGAAACCGTTTTCAGGATTGCAGCAGGTTATTATTCACAGCCACCCACCTTCCGTGAAATGACCAACCTGCAGGGCGACGTTGTTCCCGGGCTGAAGGCACAAACATCCATCCAGGTGGTGGCAGGCTCTGATTACTATTTTAAGGCCTGGAGCCGTCCGTTTAAATTCGTGGCTGAGGTTTACTATAAAAATATCCAGAACCTGATCCCCTATGAAATTGATAACCTGAAGATACGATATTATGGCACCAATGACGCCCATGGATACGCCACAGGGATTGATTTCAGGGTGAACGGTGAATTTGTCAAGGGGGCTGAATCGTGGGCCAGTTTATCCTTTATGAAAACAGAAGAATATTATGAGGGATCGTGGATCCCGAGACCGACAGATCAAAGAATGAGCCTGGCTATCTTTTTCCAGGATTATATTCCCAAATTTCCGACCTGGAAAATGAACCTCACCCTGGTATATGGTACCGGCCTTCCGTTCGGACCGCCGGACTCACCCCGGAAAGACCAGACCCTGCGCATTCCTCCTTACCGCCGTGTCGACATTGGGTTGTCGAAACAACTGATCAGCGAGCAAACCAAATTTTCTTCCAAAAATCCGCTTCGCGCCTTTAAGTCCATGTGGCTGTCACTGGAAATTTTCAACCTGTTGCAAATCAACAATACCGTTTCGTACCAGTGGGTCACCGACATCAATGGCAAAGAGTACGCGGTTCCCAATTACCTGACCCCGAGAATGTTCAATTTGAAACTGGTGGCGCAGTTTTAGGGGTGACAAGGTAACAGGGTAACAGGGTAACAGGGTAACAGGGTGATAAAGAAATGAAGTAAAAAATTCGTCATTCGACCTTCACTTTAAGCCTGTCGCCAGTCCCATAAATCATTCTTTTTTCCCATTCCTTTCCATAGCCGGGCTGTGATGGCTTTTTGGGGATCCCTTTCCCGCTGCCGTTGTCGAGGAGTTTGAATCCATCGGTTTGCATGATATTCCCATCCTTATATTTCATGAAAAGGTAGTGATAGAAGTCCCGCCAGTCAGAAACCAATTGATTTCCTGTTTTGACCGAGTAATCCGTGATGCAGGCAATCCCCTCAGCGGGTGTTGCTTTATAAAGTGATGCTGCTTTTGTTTCAACAGCTTCAATCTCTTCCAGAAATTTATTTTCAAGTTTATCCTGGTATCTCTCCACCTCGGGGTGGATGACATTGTATCTTGAGTAACCAAAATTATTCACCTGGTTAAAGGTCCAGAATGCGGATGTCTCGGACCATTGGATCATCGACCCATTGCCGACTGCAAAGCTGTTTGGGATGGCTGTTATTCCACAGTACATGGGTGCAAAAACGCAACCATCGGCGTCATCGACTCCAAACCAGAAAATGCCGCCCATGACATCGGGAAGCCATTGCCTCGACTGCGCCACAAAAACATACCCGGTTTGCTGAGTCGCAATTGCCCGTTCATGCAGGTATTCAATGCTGTCGACCTTGAATTCCATCGGGCGCCACCTGTAGGGAGCGCCGTAAGGTCCTGCGCCGAGATCAAAACGCATATCAAGCGGGGTTCCCTCGTAATGATCACGCATGGCCCTCATCATTGACTGCAGCGATACCAGTGAGTCGGGCTTTACCCACAGGGGCAGCCGGTTGGTCACAAAACCATTCGGGTTGGGCGATCCGTCGGCAAATTTTGAATCACGCCTGAGTTTTCCCAGCGCATAATCTGTACAGGCAGGATTGTTGCGAATTTCACTGTTTACCTGTCTGAAAAATGTCCAGATGCGTGCATCGCAGAACCTGGCTCCGCCAAAGTTTACGGGGTTGTATACATCAGAGAAGGAGAAGGTTGAATCCGGACCTTTGAAAAATCGATGGGCACGGGCAAAGGTGACCACATCGGGTGAATGGTAGCAATCCTGTTGCGTGTTGTTCCAGTCGTTCTTTGGCTGAAAAGGGAACCGGGTGATGCGCGCCTGGTTTGCATGACCGCTCACAAATCCATCGGGGACCCTGCGTGCAACCCAAACCGCACCCTTTTCATATTTTCCCTTGCCGATCAGTTCAAGGATCCACGCCTCACGGGCATCGGAAATGGCAAACGACTCCCCGCTGGTGGCGTAACCATATTTTTCAACCAGGTCGGTCATTACCCGGATCATCTCCCGGGCCGTTTTCGACCGCTGCAACCCGATTTTCATCAGGGAACCGTAATCGAGGATGGCACCCTGCTGCGAAGAAAGAGAGTCAAGGCCGCCCCAGGTATCTTCGCCGATGGCCACCTGGTGTTCATTCATGAAGCCAACCACGGTATAGGTTTCCGGTGATTCAGGTATCTGCCCCAGCAATTTCCCGTTCTCATAATGGATGATATCCAGCATACTTCCGTTTTCGTGTTTTCCACCCGGATAAAAAAACAGGGCACCATACCGGGTGTGACTGTCGGCTGCATAGGTGATCATCACCGACCCATCCTTACTGGCTCCTTTTGAAACAATGAGGTTGGTACATGCAATCAACGGATTGGCTAACAAAGCGATGGCAAACAACAAGGCTGATAAAATAGGTAGTTTTTTCATTGGTTCGCGATAAAAGGGTTGAACGGCTTAATCAAAAGATGAAAAAAAAGCCCCCGGAAAAAGATGCCGGAGGCTGTTTAGGTAAAATGTGATTTTATTCCAGTTCCTTCATGGATCGGCGGATAATTTCCACAGCTTCATGGATCTGTTCTTCCGTAATCACCAGAGGTGGCGCAAAACGGATGATGTGATCATGGGTTGGCTTGGCGAGCAGGCCGTTGTCGCGCATCTTCAGGCAAACATCCCATGCGCTCTTTCCATTAAACGGTTTGATCACGATGGCATTCAGCAAACCCTTGCCACGAACGAGTTCGATATAGGGAGAGTTGATCTTGCGCAGTTCGTCCCTGAACAGGATACCCAGCTTTTCGGCATTCTCCGCCAGTTTCTCATCACGAACAACTTCGAGGGCTGCCATGGCCACTTTGGCTGCCACCGGGTTGCCTCCAAAGGTAGATCCGTGTTCGCCCGGATGAATGCACATCATGATGTGATCATCGGCCAGCACCGCTGAAATTGGATACACCCCGCCCGACAATGCTTTGCCGAGGATCAGCACATCGGGCTTGAAACCTTCCCAGTCGCAGGCAAGCAAACGGCCTGTACGAGCAATGCCGGTTTGTACTTCGTCGGCGATAAACAGGACATTCTTCGACTTGCAAAGATCATATGCCTTCTTCAGATAACCTTCGTCGGGCACAAAAACACCCGCTTCTCCCTGGATGGGTTCAACCAGGAAACCTGCTACATTCGGATCTTCCAACGCATTTTCAAGGGCGGTGAGATCGTTGTACGGGATGGAAATGAAACCGGGCGTAAACGGTCCGAAATCCTTGCGGGCATCGGGATCATTCGACATGGATATCACCGTGATGGTACGGCCATGAAAGTTATTCTGGCAACAGATGATTTTTGCCTTGTCTTCAGGTATCCCCTTCACCATATAGCCCCATTTACGGGTAAGTTTCAGGGCGGTTTCATCGCCTTCGGCGCCCGAATTCATCGGAAGCACACGCTGGTAGCCAAAATATTCAGTAATGAATTTCTCGTACGATCCAAGCACATTGTTGTAGAAAGCCCGGGAGGTCAATTCGAGGGTTTGAGCCTGTTCAATCAGGGCCCCGACGATCCTTGGATGGCAGTGACCCTGGTTCACGGCAGAATAGGCCGATAAAAAGTCATAATAGCGTTTGCCTTCGACGTCCCACATGAAGACGCCTTTTCCTTTGGCTAACACAACAGGTAATGGATGGTAATTATGGGCCCCGTATTTGTCTTCGAGGTCAATCGCCATCTGCGAGGTTGTAATTTCGATCATAAATTTTATTTTGGAAATAAAGGTTATTTTTTAATGACAAATGAACCCGTATTCATTATTTCTTTTCCATCCATCAGGCGGAAGTAATAGGTTCCGTTTGGCAGGCTGTATACAGGTATTGCATTTTCTTCCTGCGAAACAGCATACGATCCGGCCAGTTTTCCGGCCACATTGTATACTTCCAATAAACCATCCTTCACCTCCCTGCTCAGTTTGATGTGGAGTATATCCGAAGCTGGATTGGGATAAACACGAACGCCGATCTCCGGCATCAGCATCTGCTGAACTCCCGAAGGATACTCGAGCATAAGGGCATCCACATACATGGTGTTTCCAACCTGTCCGACACTGCCTACGAAACTTACCACATCAAAGCCGGCGCTGGAGACAATCAGCACGGTCATGGTATCAATGGCACCTCTGCCGGTATAACTGACCGGAACATCGAACTCTGTGTAGTGAGTGACGGGGCTTTTCTGGACCCATTTCCCGTAACCAATGGTGTCGCGCTTTTTAGCCGCAGCATTCCATTTTGAAAGCAGAATGACTGCCGAACAGGAATCACCGTTCACCGGTTCAAATTTGTAATATCCTTTTAAATGCAGGGGTCTGCAATCAGCACATGGTCTGCCAAGCAAAGCTTTTACACCAACCATATCCATGACAGCGGTTCCGATCATTCCCGGGATAAAAATGGTGACAGGTCCAAGAGGGAAGTTTGCCGATACGGCTCTGGCAGCATAGGTTCCCGAATATTTATCGGTGGTTTTAAAAACAGTGACCGGGCCAGGTCCGCCTGCGGTGGGCGGAACAGCGGCGAGTGAATTGAGGGTTGAAAGCCAGTTATCAGCAGGTCCCGTCCCTAAATCATCATAGTTCAATGAAGCACTAATAACGACATTATACCAGTTTTCAAAGTCACCGTTTGGGACATTTGATTGGGAATAGGCTGAATTCATAGCCAATGCAAGCAAAAGAATGGTAAACATTTTTTTCATAATACGAATTGTTAAGTTAAGCTATAAAGGAATTTACGATTTACGATTTACGATTTTAGATTTCATTACTCCATTACTCCATTACTTTGTTACCCTGTCACCTTGTTACCCTGTCACCCTTTTATATTTTATAAATCACCTGCAACTGCGTCATACGCGGTGGCTCGATGGTAAGAGGTCTCAGGGAGAACTCGGTATTCATAAGGTTGTTCACGATAACAGAAAATTTAAAGCTTTTCAAGGCATAACTGACGCGATAGTCAACGATGAAGGTTCCGGTATTGTGCTCCTCCCGGTATTTCTTGATTCCCGTTTTTACACCAAACATCTGGCCGTCGAGGATCTCATAAAAAAACTTATCGATGTTCTGCATAAATCCATAATAACGGCCGCCAAACCCGGTTGAAAAACGTCTCCAGGTAACCTGTATATCAGCCTTTAACAGGCTCTGGACGCGGTATTTCAGGATATGACCTGTCGTGTCGGATGAGGTCGTCAGGTAGGTCAGGGAATTTTTAACATTGTTCGGATTCACGTAAAACACATAATTCGGGTCGAGCGCCTGGGGAACGGAATAGGTATAACCAACCATGACAGACAGGTTCAGGTTCCTCATCAGGTCGCCTTCACCGGCAATGGAGGCATCGATGCCATAAATGCGTGCCGGCCCGGTATTGAAGAATTTAAATCCCACATCCTTGCTTGGGTTCGGGTTCAATCCCCAGAATCCGAAATTGAACTCAACATAATTGTCATAGTTCTCATAAAAGCCTGCGATATCAAACATCCCGGCAAATTTGCCAAACTTGAACAATTGTTTGAATCCAAGTTCATAGGAGATGCTGGATTCAGGCGCGAGGTCAGGATTGGGATAAAAACCGAAATTGCCCGAAGTGGTGGTGATGTAACGCTCACCAATACTCGGCACACGGTATCCCTGACCAACCGAGGCCCTGAAATAACTTGATTTGCCTGCCTGGAAATTGACCCCTGCCCTAAAAACAGGTTTTCCTTCGGTGAGGTCAGCCAGTTGATAATATTCATACCGGGCACCCAGCAGAATGGATAATTTCTTGAAGAACTTTTTTTCCAGCTGGGCATAGACGGCAAAATTTTCTGCTGTAAAAGTGCCGTTTTCCCCTGCATTGGTCGTTCCGTCGGGTGCCAGTTTGCCCGAAAACACCTTTCCGAAAGCATAGGTATAACTGTTCATCACCCCCGTGACGAGTATCAGATCGGTCGCCTTTTTAAATTTGTGGGTGTACTGGTATTCATTGAAAACAGTTACACTCAGCGAGCTCTGGTTATAAAGCCCGTCAGAATTCAGGTAATATACCCTGTTTTTCAGGGAATGTACATCCCCATTCTTGGCAAAATACTTAATAAACGGATCAAGGTAGAAGGTGAATGCTTTAAAGCGCGACAATGATCCGGGAAATGAGCGGTAGATATTTGTATCGGCATCATACCAGAAGAAGGTCTCGGCATTTTCCTGGAACATGAAATTCCCGTTCAGCCCATAGGAAAGACCTTCTACTTTTTTTGAACGGACCCTTGAATTGAAATAGAACTTTAACCGGTTGTTATATTGTCCGTCGTTAAAAATAGAATCGGCTACCTTCCCCTCCGGCGTACCGCCAATATATCCCTGGTCTTTATAAAAACTCACCCCGGCGGCCAGATCTTTATTATCAAATTTTTGCGAATGGTTCACCGTGATCCCGTAAACCACAGGATTCATCCCGCTCCAGGGTGTTGCATATTTGCGTTCAGGTTTACTGTAAGCACCAAGGAATGTAATAATTTTGGTTGAAGGTTCATCCGTAGGCCATGCCGTTCTAATATTGATGGCCCCATTGATGGCCGATGATCCAAACAATACCGATGAGGCTCCCTTGACAACCTCGATCTGATCCACTTCGTCGATGGGGAGAAGTGCCCAGTCAGGACGACCGGCATCTCCCCTTAAAAGGGGTATCTCATCAACCATGACCATAACGCGCGAACCAAGTCCCGAACTGAAACCACTGCCAGCCCTGATCTGCGGTTCATTATTTACAATGGTAATCCCCGGCATCTTGTCGACCAGTTTGTCGGCGCTTGGCAGATTGCCTATTTCAATCGTTCTGGCCTTCATCACCTCAATGGAGGAGCTGGATTCCTGAATTTTCTGTGCATATTTTGAAGCTGATACGACGACCGTGCTCAATTCCTGGGAAATGTTTACAAGACGAATGTCAATCGTGTACGTTTTTTTGCCATCCAGGTGGATGAACTTCTCCATTTTTTCGTAACCAACCGAGGAGATGAAAAGATCATAATCCCCCTTGGGCAACTCAAGCCTGTACGAACCGTTGCTGTCGGAAAATGTGCCAACAGTTTGTCCGCTTACCCCGATATTAACATAAGGCAAGGCTTCAGAGGTCTTATCATCTGTAACCTTGCCTCTGATCACCGAAACCTGGGCCTCGGTAGCCAGGGAAAATAACAGGCAGATGGTTGAAAATATAGATAATCGTAAGGTTTGCTTCATCTATATGATTTTAACTTGCAAATGTAATAAAAGAAATGGAATATCATCCTATTCTATAGCCTGAGAAACCGCACCATTACTGATAACCAGCGACTTATAGATGAGAGACGGGGAGGACACGAGGGGCCCCAGGCCAAGATGAGCCCACTTTGCATCAATGGCGGCTATGGTCTGGTCATCCATGGCAATCACATTGGGCCAATCGCGTTGAAAATCATCTAGTTCCCTCGTTTTACGGGTACCATCGATGCACAGGGCCGGGATCTTGTTTCCGGACTCATCATCCTGGTAAAAACAGTCACGCATGGGGTCGATGTTGTTGGCTGCCAGCCAGGTTATCTGGGATAATGAGGTCAAATCGGCTTGCTCATCCACAAAAAGGATGAATTTTATCTGTTCCAGCCATTTGTTCAGAAGGAGATCAGCCGCCATCAAGCGGATATGCCGCTTTTTGGATTTTTTCACGGCAATGATCACCAAAGAAATTCCATCAGCAACCAGGTCGGTCCGGATATCTTTGATCTCAGGGAATCCTGCACGTATCTTTTCTATGAAAAAAACCGGGAACCCTTTGATCTGACCCGATAAAGATCTGTCCGGTCCCGCTCCGGTTGCGTCAATCCCTACTTTACTGCCAAAGGCATAGCGGCTGCTCGAATGGTCAAGAATATCAACCGGTCCACGGAAAAAATGAATATCATTCACCGGGTCTACGCGTTCGGAGATAAGCCGGGCCAGGTGGCGGTAATTGGCAAGGTCGGTATCCTGACCGGTGACCAGCAGGATTTTATTGAACATCATCTGGCCTGCCCCCCACAACGAACTCATGATTTTAAGCGCCTGCCCGGGATATTCTTTCCTGATGCTCACGATCGTGATGTTATGAAAAACCCCTTCGGCCGGCATGTGCATGTTCGTCACTTCAGGAGCCACCGTCATTTTAACGGGCATTAAAAAGATACGTTCCGTGGCTTTTCCGATCCAGGCGTCCTCCTGGGGTGGAATACCCACGATGGTGGCCGGATAAACAGCATTTTTGCGATGGGTGATGCATGTCACATGAAAGCGGGGGAACCTATCTGCCAGAGAATAAAAGCCGGTATGATCGCCAAAAGGACCCTCCATGATCAGTTCCTCAGCCGGATCAACATACCCTTCGATCACAAAGTCGACATCGGCAGGCACCTCCAGGTCGTTGGTCAGGCATTTGACCAGTTCTACCTTTTTCTTCCGGAGGAATCCGGCCAGGAGGTATTCATCTACCTCTTCGGGCAGGGGTGCCGTGGCTGCATAGGTATAAACCGGATCTCCCCCAAGTGTAACCGAAACAGGCATGCGCTTCCCAAGTTCCTTATAATGCTGGTAATGCTTCGCCGATCCTTTGTGCAGATGCCAGTGCATTCCCGTCATGTCGGCTTTGAAAACCTGCATCCGGTACATCCCGAGGTTTCGTGCCCAGGTTTCAGGATCCCTCGTGTGAACGCCGGGCAGGGTGATAAAAGGCCCGCCGTCAAAAGGCCAGCAGGTAAGTATGGGAAGTTTTGCCAGATCGGGTTTTTCCATGATGATCTCCTGGCAGCGGCCACGACCCTTCACCGATTTCGGCATCCATGAAGCCACCTCTTTCAGGGCAGGAAGTACCTTGAGTTTATCAAGCAGACTCTTCCTGGGTCCGAGAAACTCCTTCATCAGTTTTGCGATGGCCGATTCTATTTCGTCAAGCTGATTTACCCCGAGGGCCATGCAAATCCTGCGGTCAGATGCAAATGCATTGATCAGCAGGGGGAAGTCCGTTCCGTTATTCTCGAAAAGCAGCGCCTTCCCACCATTTTTCACCATCCGGTCGGCCACCTCGGTAATTTCAAGGTTGGGTGAAACGAATTCTTTTACACGAACCAGCTCACCGTGCGATTCAAGTGCGGAAATAAACTGAAGGAGGGAATGGTACAATGTACGATTTACGATTTACGATGTAAGATATAAGATTTCGATTTCAGCCGAATTTTTTATTGCTGAATTTTGATGGCGCTTTCTTGTCGTTGTATTTTGACGGACATTTCAGCAGCAGGCTTTTCGCCATAAATTGGTCGCCGTGCATGGAGCCGATGATCACGACCTTCTCTGATTTTTCAAAATCCTGGGGCTTTGCATTGTTATAGATCACCTTTTTCTCGATCCCCATTTCATCCACCATATAAAATGAAAACTGGTTGGCGTTCTTCTGGGCATTGTATTCGATGGGTTTGGCCTTGTTCAATTTACCGATGATGTGCAATTCCTTCCCCGGTTTCAGGGCGGCTTCTGTAAAATCGGAATAGGTACTCGAATCGGTCATGGTGGTGATCACCACGGCAACAGCAACTACCAGGATCAGGATGATGACAATATGAATGGTTTTCATGTTTACTTTTTCGTTGATTTCTCTTCAATTTCTTTTTCCAGTTTCCTCACCTTGCGGTCGATGGTAAACAAATAGGCGAATACCCCAACCATGATGACTGCCAATACTGCAACGACAACAAATATTTTTCCGTATACTTCCATACAAATTAGGTTAAAAGTTATTAGTCATTCAACAATCTGTTTTCAATTTTCCTGATCCTGACCCTGATATTCATGATCCAGAACCCGAGCAGGATCCAGCCGATCATCGCAGGATAAAAAACAATGCGCATGGAGGGATCAAGGTGCATGGGCAATACCGGGGGTGAATCCTTTCCCGGGTGGATGCTTTCGCCCGACAGCCGCGGAAGTACCATCACAAAAACGATCCACAGGAAGAAGGCAAAAATATTGTACACTGCACTGACTTTCGCCCGCTTGTGCACATCGTCGATGGAGCCTCGCAGGATCATGTAGGCCAGGTAGATAAAAAGTCCGACCGCCGCACCGTTCAGCTTGGGATCCTTCACCCAGGGAGCACCCCAGGTGAAATTTGCCCAGACCATTCCGGTGAAGATGCCGAGAAATCCGAACATCAGGCCCACATTCACCGCCTCAACCGCCATGATGTCCTCCTCCTCCCTGAATTTGCTCAAATACCGGAGGCTGTATATAAACCCGGTGACAAGCATGGCCATCATGCCAAACCACATTCCCACGTGGTAAAACAAATTCCTCATGGTCTCCCTGATCATGGTATCCGGAACATCAACCATGAACCCCACGATGATGGCGTACAACAACAAAATCACCGATAAATATTTCCACCAATCTTTTTTTAACATCATGCGATTAATTATTAATCAAAAATCTAAAATCGTAAATCGTAAATTATTTAGTCTTTCCAAAGGTACGGAAATAACAAATAGGCCAGGGTGATCACTGCGATGATGATGGAGAGCAGGATAACCAAAAGGCCCGATAAACCTGACCAATCCATGCTGCTGATGGCCGACCGGGAAACTTTCATCAGGGTGGCAAGCAGGGGGAGTACGATCGGAAAACTCAAAATGGCCATCAAAGAGAAGTTATGGCTCGCCCGGGAGGCGATGGCGGCGACCATGGTAAGCACCGATGACAATCCCAGGCTTCCAAGCAGCAAGGTCAGTAAAAACAGGGGCACATTCACAACCTGGTTGCCCATGAGCAGCAGGAAAAACCCAAATGCCAGTGCCGAGAGGATGGCCATCAGGAAGAGGTTATAGAGTATTTTTGAGAGGATCACCGCCTGCGGACTGGCAATGGTATAATAGTACAGGTGCCGCGCAGGGCTCTCCTGCACAAAACTCTTTGAGATCCCGTTCACGGCTACAAAGAGCAGGATGATCCAGAAGAGTGAATTCCAGGTTTCGGCCGTAATGGCGTCTTCAAAAGCAAGATAGGTGGTAAAAATGGTGGAGACCAGGTACAACAGGATGCCATTCAGCACATATTTTTGCTTCAGTTCAAGCCTGATCTCTTTTCCAACAAGGTGTTTAATCTCCAGGTAGTGCATCTGCTGACGGCGAATTTTGGTGCAAAGATAAAAAAAACCCCGCGGTTTCCCGCGGGGTTTTTCAACACACTGTATCCGTGATTATTACAATCAGTTCATTAACAGTTAATCTATTCAACAATCATTTTGTGGGTATATGATTCCCCGTTGATCTTCACCGAATAAAAATAGACACCGGCGGAGAGCTGACGGGCATCGATGGCGAATTGCTGTAAGCCAGCCATAACGAGACCTTTATCCATGCTCATGATTTTCTGGCCTGTCAGGTTGGTAACCTCTACGACCACATTCGATGGTTTGTCAAGGTTGACATTAAACCAGGTTGTTCCCTTCACCGGGTTCGGCGAGTTCTGGGTAACCGGGTTGAGGGGGACCATGTTCTTTTGAATTCCGGTCGGGAAGAAGGCTGAACCGGGGATTTCACGGTATTCGATGTTACAGTCGTGAACGGGGATATTGGTATCGACGATGTTTGAGCCAGGCTGCGAAGAGGTTTGATAGATCACCTGCAGTTTATCATTCATGATATTCTTGGCCATGGCCGGGTAAACGAATTCAAAGAACATATATAAATAACCAGCGTTGAAGTCAATCATATCAGTCATCTGTGCTTTATCGTGGAACTTAGCTCTTCCCCAGAGGTGGCGGAAGTTATAGGGTGTCGGATCGGGATTGCCTGGTGTGACGGCGGACCATAAAAAATAGAGATTATCCCATGCATCAATGGAGATCTGCGGGAAGCTTGACAAACCCACGCGGTAGCTTGGAGCGCCCACAATGGTATCGCCGGGCGCTGGTCCGTCATAAACGGCAGCCAGAAGCTGACCGTCGGTTTCCAGGGTAGCCAGGTCAAGGCTGTCTTTCACCATCGGCATGGTCGAATTCCAGTAAACCAGTCCGTTCCTGTTGATATAGATATATTTGGTATCTCCGGTCATATATCCGCCACCCACGCCGAACGCAAGATGGAATACACCTGAATTGTCCATTTCAACGGCGCAGGAGCCATCCGACATGGTGAACGGTGCAACTTCGGTCGTTCCGGCCGGAAGTTTTTTATTGGCGTTGCTCAATACCGGGATCTTTGTCCAGTTCTCGCCATTATCGTATGAGACCATAATAAAGGTATCAACCCATGGTCCGGAAATGGCAAAATAGATCGTATCGCCATGAGGAGTTCCCCAGGCAATTTCGTCGCCGTTAAATCCATCATAGTCGGCAGAGGTCATTTGGGGAAGAATAACAGCATTCTTATCCCATGTCAGGCCACCGTCAAGTGAACGGTAATACAGGTAGGCCAGGTCAAGCCCTTCATAGGCTACGTAAGTAGAGGTAATCATATGAACATTGTTGTGGTTGGCACCATTGGTCATGATCCTCGGCCATGAAATGTCGGTGGCCCCGACAGGTCCCATCAGGACACTTTGATTCCAGGTTCCCTGTCCTTTGATCGATCTTGATGAAATTTTAAGTCCGTCGTTCAGGTGGGCAATAACAATTTCGCCTGAAGGCCCCAAAGGTGCATAGGAAGGCCATCCTGTGCGATCATTTTCAATCCTGGAAGTCGGAGGAGGTCCCCAGGCTGTTCCGTCGTTGTAGTTATAACCAGTACCTCTCTGGCTGCTGGTGGATGTACCTCTTATCCATGTTGCGCCCATGGTTCCGTCAGGAAAAACGGTGATCCGTGAATCCATGGAGCCATTTGTTTGCATGTCGTAAACCGTTGTGCCAATGATGTCTTCCAGGACAGCCTTCGAATTAACAAGCGGGTTCCCCGGCTGGGCAGGCAGGATCTGATTTTTAATTGCTTTAGCCGGCACCGACTGTAACGGCGGTTTCGCGTACTTTGATTGTGCCATGGCCATGACAAACATACACATGACCAGTACAAAAAGGGTAAATTTTTTCATAATCAGGAGTTTAGTGGTTTATAACATTTATTCAAACAAATTTACAAAATATAATTTACCTTTTCGTCCGACGTGATTAAATTTTGATTTTTTCGATGAACTGGTCCAGATTTCAGGTGAAGTAAAAAAAACACCCGGCATCCTTAGGAAGAAAAAAAAAGGCCACCCGGTTGGGCAGCCTTTTTTAAAATTTCAGATGAGTGCCTATTCAACAATCATCTTGTGTGTAAAGGATTCACCATTGATCTTCACAGTGTAGAAATAGATTCCGGCGTTAAACTGGCTGCAATCGATGGTATATTTCTGTGCACCGCTGTTTACCATACCCTTGTCAAGTGTCATCACCTTCTGTCCCATTACGTTGGAAACTTCGATAATTACATTGGAGGGGGTTTCAACGTTCACTGCAAATCCTGTTGTGCCTTTTACCGGGTTCGGGAAATTCTGTCCTACAAAATTCCGGTTGGCTTTGGTTACAGGTACACTGCTAGGGATGAACAATGAAGTGGCAATTTCGCGGAAATCGAAGGAGACTTCATGAACGGGAACCGGTGGATAGGTGGTTCCTGCTGCTACGTTCGAACCAGGCTGCGGTGAAGATTGGGTCAGCAACTGAAGTTTGTTGTTCTTCAGGTCCTTTGCCACTTCAGGATAGGCGAATTCAGTGTAAATATCAAAGATATCGGCATTGAAATCCTGCATTTCAGTCCAGGCGGGTTTGCCATCAAACCAGGCACGGCCCCAAACATGGCGGAAATTATAGGGTGTCGGGTCAGGATTTCCAACGGTAAGGCCTGACCACAGGAAATAAATGTTGTTATATTCGTCGATTGTAACCTGGGGATAATTTGAAAGGCTTCCTTTATAGTAAGGAAAATCAACAACTGTATCACCGTTTTGATTTGGACTTACTACATAACCAATCAGTTTATGCGCTGCATCCAGAAGATTGAGATCTGCCATCATGGCTGTATCCAGGGGAGCTTCGGTTGAATTCCAGTAAACAACTCCGTCAACTCCTGCATTCCAGTAATGGGAGGTTCCGTCACCATAGGCCAGCATACGTCCAAGAGCAACATGAAATACGCCATGCTTATCCATTGCACCGGCCATGGTTCCGTCGCATCCGTAGAAAGTAGGAACGATCTGTGTTAACGGGGCAGTAGCATAGTATGCTGTGAGAACATCCTGTTTTGTCCAGGTGGTCCCATTGTCAAATGATTTCATCAGGAAGGTACCGTTCCAGGTGTTGCCCTGAAGGAAAGCAATGGTATCACCATGGGGTTCGATCCAGGTATAATCATCACCACTAAAGGCGAGATGATGCAATGAATCACAACCAGGTAACTGAACTGCTTGCTGATCCCAGGTGGCGCCGCCATCGAGTGACCGGTAATAAATCAAGGCACCGTCAACGCCCTTATAGGCGATCCCTCCGTTGGCAACCGGCATGGTGAGGACAATAACATGTACATTCTGATTGTTTTCTCCATTCGTAATTGCCCTTGGCCATAAAAGGTTTAAAGCAGCTCCGGCAGAACCAATGGGGCCTGTGGGTCCCAGTGTCTGTGTCCATGAACCGGTTCCTTTAACAGGACGTGTTGAAATAACCAGGTCTTTGGTTGAGTTGTGTGCAACAATGATCTCACCATTTCCATTCCATTTGCAGAGGTTTGGCCAACCGGTTTTTACAGATTCAACGCGGGCTGTTGGAGCAGCACCCCAGGCTGTGCCATCGAAATAGTTGTAACCGCTTCCGCGATCGGAATAACTGGTTGCATTGGCCATCATCCATGAAGCAGAGACAGTACCATCGGGCCAGCAGATCACGCGATCCATGCTGGATGCGTTTGATTGCATATCGTAGGTGCCTGATGTGCCAATATATTCACCCATGGCAGCTTTCGTGTTCACCACCGGATTTCCGAGTTGTACGCCTGGAGCCTGGTTGTCAGTGGCCGGAGTTTCCCTGATATTCGGAGTCTTCAGGATCTTGGCAAATTTCGCGGGCTTGTACTGCGCCATCGCGACAACACCAAACATAGTCAAAAAAACAAAGAGTAGAATTTTTTTCATGGTTTTTGGTTTTTGGTTTGACAATAGATTTTATTGGATACAAATTTAGGTTAAAAGTTTAGAGAACTACAAAAATATTAAAAAAATCTCATAATCTGCCATTGGGTCAAAAAAAAATTTGGCTATGCCCCCTCCTGCCGCAATGCCTTCTCCTTTGTATCGACCGGAATAATGGTGGATCGCTGGAATTCCAAATCGGCCGAGAATATTTTCCGGTAGGTGATGTGCCTTTTTGCAAAGGTAGCCCCGACCGATTCATGCAAGGCGCGCATTTTGGGATTGAAATCGCCAACCCACGAAAGCTCGAGCTCGGTGATGTGGGGCTTATGTTTCATCTTTTCATTCAGATGCCAGAAAATACCTGATTCAACCCCGTATCGCTGGTACTTTGGTTTCACGCCCATGATCACGATGCGGGTCCGGGTAATGGTTTTCCGGTACTTCAGCCAGAGAAATTTGATTTTATTCACCAGGTGAAGCTTCCCGTGAAGATGTCTGAGTATCTGGTTGACATCGGGGAACTGGATTAAAAAGGCGATGGGTTCCTCCTCATGGTATACGAACCAGATCATCTCCGGGTCAATAAACGATTTAGCTTTTTCCAGACTTTTCTTCAGGGTGGCGACCTCCATGGGTGTGAAATTCTCGTGAAATTTCCAGGCATCGTCATACACCTCCTTCATGTCATGAATGCACTTTTCAGCATTTTCGTAGGTGAAATGCCGGAACTTAAGCTCCGGTTTGCGCATGCACCATTCTGCAATTTTCCAGAATCGTTCGGGAAAGGGTTTGGTCAGATCAAGATGGTTAGAGACCTGCTCAAAGTAAAATTTAAAACCATAACCCTCAAAAAAGGCTTTGTAGTAGGGCGGATTGTAGTTCATCCCGAATCCCGGGTGGGTAAACCCTTCGACAAGCAAACCCCAGTTCACGTCATTTTCACCAAAATTGATCGGGCCGTCCATGGCCATCATGCTCCGTGCAGCGAGCCAATTGCGGGCCTGGTCAAAAAGCATGACGGCCGCTTCCTGGTTGTCGATGCATTCAAAGAAGCCCATCCCGCCGGTAGGCTGCTGGAAGGTGAAGGCCTTCCGGCTGTTGATAAATGCAGCAACACGGCCAATTACATCTCCTTCGTCATTCAACAGGATCCACCTGGCAGCTTCGCCATGCTGAAAAAAGCTGTTCTGGGAAGGATCAAACACGTCTTTGATTTCCGAGTCCAAAGTCCGGACATAATTTGGATCTCCCTTATATATGGTGTCAACCATATTTAAAAACTGGCGGTGTGTTTTGGGAGAGGTTACTTCGGTTAGGTACATATAATATCGGTGACACGTGACGCGTGACGCGTGACAAATTAATAATTTGACAAAGAGCTATGAACTTTTACATCACAAAAATACAATAATTACATTATCGTTATTATATATCTTTGCAGAGGGACATCAACCGACCATGAAAAAATTAGACCTCTTTATTTTAAAATCCTACCTCGGTCCGCTGGTGATGACCTTTTTTATCGCCCTCTTCATCCTGCTGATGCAATTTGTGTGGAAATATATTGACGACCTGGTCGGGAAAGGGATAGAGTGGTATATCATTGTAAAACTGTTGTTTTTCTTTTCCTCCACCTTCGTTCCGCTTGCACTTCCCCTGGCCATCCTGCTTTCGTCGCTTATGACCTTCGGCAACCTGGGCGAGCACTATGAACTTGTGACCATGAAAGCGGCCGGCATCAGCCTGAGCCGGATCATGCGGCCACTCATTGTCGTTTCCATATTAATCAGCGGACTGGCTTTTTATTATTCCAACGTGATCCTTCCCATGGCAAACCTGAAATCCTTTTCCCTTTTGTGGGATGTTCGGGAAAAAAAGCTGGCCTTCAATCTGAAAGAGGGTGTTTTTTATGATGGGATTGAGGGTTTTGTCATCAGGATAGGGAAAAAAGAGAAAGACGGGAACACCATCCGTGATGTGATGGTGTATGACCATACGAAACGCATGGGAAATGTTTCCCTCACCACTGCGGAATGGGGAAAAATGGAACTTTCGCCCGACAAGCGTTTCCTGATCTTCCATCTTTACAATGGCATCAACTATGAAGAAAGGATCGATCTTCGCTACAATGAAATCTCGAGACCCTTTCAGCGAACGAAGTTTTCGGAGCAATACCAGAAATTCGATCTTTCTGCCTTTCAACTCACCCGTACCGACGAAAGTCTGTTCAAGAAAAACTATGAAATGCAGAATATCAACCAGCTGACTTTCTCCATCGACTCCATTAAAACCCAGCTGGCGGGTGACCAGAAAAATTATCAGCGGAACTTCATCTCCAGCATGCCCTATTATGTCAACCTCGACACCAAAGTAAAAAAACCAGTTGTCCCGGCGCCAAGGTTTTACTCGAGCGTGATTGTTAATTTCAAGGCTGCCAACCGTGCCAAGGTTCTTGAAAACGCTAAAAATGCGGCGCAATCCGTTCAGAAGAACCTGGAGATAAACCAGGAGGAGCTCTACAACAAGCACAAACTGATCTATAAGCACCAGATTGTCTTTCACAAGAAATTTGCATTTTCCATTGCCTGTTTCCTGCTCTTTTTTATCGGTGCACCGTTGGGAGCGATCATCCGGAAAGGGGGCCTGGGCATGCCGGCTGTTATTTCCACCCTCTTTTTTATCCTGTTCTGGGTCATCTCCTTCGGCGGGGAGAAATATGCTGCCGAAGGGGTCGTTCCTGCCTGGCAGGGAATATGGTTCGCCTCGGCCGTACTGATGCCCATTGGACTGTTCCTCACACTGAAATCGACCAATGACGCCTCATTACTTGATGTGGATGCCTGGATCCGATTCTTTAATAAACTTTTCAGAATCCCCGAGCACAGGCTATGAGAATCCTGTTCCTTTGCAACAAATCGCCCTGGCCCCCCAAAGAGGGCGGACCGATGGCCATGAACATGCTGATCGAAGGCATGGCGGACGCCGGCCACCATGTAAAGGTTCTGGCGGTTAATTCCTTTAAATACAACATCCGGCAGTCCGATATTCCCGGAACCTACGTAAATAAAACGGGGATTGAGCTGATCGATGTGGATCTTCGGGTGAAACCGGTGGATGCTTTTTTAAATCTGTTCACAGATGCATCCTACCATGTGAAACGCTTCAATTCAGCTTCTTTCAGAAAACGGGTCATTGAGGTGTTGTCGGAGGGCGAATATGATGTGGTGCAACTGGAGACCCTCTTCATGTGCCCTTACATCGAAGCAATCAGAGCGCATTCCGGCGCCCGGATCGTGCTGCGCGCCCACAACATAGAGCACCTCATCTGGCAGCGTGTATCGGAGGAGGCCGCAAATCCCTTCAGGAAATGGTACATCAGGCACCTGGCACAGACGCTCAAAAAATATGAACGAAACATCGTGTCCAGGGTTGATGGGGTTTTGGCCATCACACCGACGGATGCCGCCTTTTTCAGGGGTTTATTCCCGGAAAAGTATCAAAACGACCCTGAAAATCGTAAATCTAAAATTGCAATCACCGATCTTCCCTATGGCCTGGAACCGGATCTTTATCGGGTTGACGACAGTGAAACGGAATATCCTTCGCTCTTCTCGCTGGGTTCGATGAACTGGATCCCCAACCAGGATGGCATCCGGTGGTTTCTTGACCAGGTTTGGCCCGATGTGCACAGGCAATTCCCGAACCTGAAATATTACCTTGCCGGCCGGGAGATGCCAGGATGGATGCGGTCATTGGATATTCCAAATGTGGTGGTGCTGGGTGAGGTGGAAGATGCCCCGGCCTTCATCGCCTCCAAAGCCATCATGATTGTCCCGCTTTTTTCGGGCAGCGGCATCCGGGTAAAGATCATTGAGGGCATGGCCGCGGGGAAAACCATCATTTCCACCAGTATCGGGGCTGAAGGAATCAGCTACACCAACCGTGAAAACATTTTGATTGCGGATGCTCCCTGCGAATTTTTCGAAATGATCTCCCTGTGCGTCATGGATTCTGAAATATGCAAAAAAATCGGGAAACGGGCCAGGGTATTGATTGAGACAACATATCACGCAAAGAATCTGCTTCAAAAACTGCAGGGTTTTTATCAACAACTCGGGGAATAACGCAGTTTTTTATATTTTTGCTTCCTGCAAGATACCTTCATGCGACTATTTTTCATTCTGCCAAGGGTTCCCTATCCCACTGAAAAGGGAGATAAATTAAGGGCTTTTCACCAGATAAAACATCTGTCGAAAAACCATGAGATCATTTTGTGTGCCCTGAACGACGGAACCCTCCATGAGGATGCCATCCCGGTACTGAAAAAATATGTGAAAGCCATTCACATTATTTCCATCTCCAAGGCAACCATTGCCTTCAACCTGTTTAAAACATTGTTTTCGGATAAACCCCTCCAGGTCGGGTACTTCTATAATGCATCATCGGCGGCCAAGATTCATAAACTTATTGAGCAATATAAACCGGATCACATTTTTTGCCAGTTGATCCGCGTTGCCGAGTATGTAAAGGGAATTCCGATTCCCAAAACACTCGATTACCAGGATGTCTTTTCAAAGGGAATGGAGCGCCGGCTTGAAAGCTCGCCTTTTTACATGAAGCCTTTACTGAAGATCGAGTACAACAGGTTGCTCAGGTACGAACATGCTGCCTTCGAAGCGTTTGACAACAAGATCATTATTTCAGAACCCGACCGTGATCTCATTCCCCATCCCGACCGCAACAAAATTGTGGTCGTGGCCAACGGGGTTGATACAACCTTCTTCAAACCGGTGGAACGGGAAAAGGAGTATGACCTGGTCTTCACAGGCAACATGGGTTACCCGCCCAACATAAAAAGCGCCGAATTCCTGGTTAATGAAATCCTTCCCGAGGTGCTGCATCACAAGCCTGACATAAGCCTGCTGATTGCCGGAGCCAGTCCGCATCTCCGTGTGATGGTCCTTAAATCGGGCCGGGTCGATGTATCCGGATGGGTTCCCGACATGCGTGAATGTTATTCCGGCGCCCGGATCTTCATTGCACCCATGCAGATCGGCACCGGCCTGCAAAACAAACTTCTGGAGGCCATGGCAATGCAGATCCCCTGTATCACCTCTCCGCTTGCGTTCCAGGCACTGAATGCCCGCAGCGGTGAAGACATCCTGGTGGCAGAAACGCCAAAAGAGTATGCTGCACACATCCTGATGTTGCTTAACAATCCTGAAAAAGCCCGGCAAATCGCGCTGAACGGATACGAGTTTGTCCACCGGAATTTCACCTGGGAAACCGAGACCGGTAAAATCGACCGGCTCATCAGGAGGAAAACGAATTACGAATGACGAATTACGATTTACGATTTACGATTTACGATTTACGATTTTTTTACTTCATTACTTGTCACCTTGTTACCTTGTTACCTTGTCACCTTGTTACCTTGTCACCTTGTCACCTTGTCACCTTGTCACCTTGTTACCTTGTCACCCTGTTACCTTGTCACCTTTAAAATTCTCCCCAAATGTCCGACGATCGTAAAATAATATTCAGCATGGTGGGTGTCAGCAAGATATTCCCACCCCACAAGCAGGTTTTGAAGAACATCTACCTCTCCTTCTTCTATGGCGCCAAAATAGGCATCATCGGGTTGAACGGGTCCGGAAAATCGACCCTGCTCAAGATCATTGCCGGAGTTGAGAAATCATTCCAGGGAGAGGTGGTCTTTTCACCGGGTTATTCGGTGGGGTACCTCGAGCAGGATCCGCAGCTCGACGACACAAAAACCGTTAGGCAGATCGTGGAAGAGGGAGCCCAGGATGTGGTGAATCTTCTGAAAGAATATGAAGCCGTAAACAATAAGTTTGGCGAACCGCTGAGCGATGACGAAATGGACAAACTCATCAAACGGCAGGGAGAGCTTACCGAACTGCTTGATCAGCATGAAGCCTGGGATCTCGACAGTAAGCTGGAACGGGCCATGGATGCACTCCGGTGCCCTGAACCAGATTCACCGGTAAAAAATCTTTCGGGAGGCGAACGGCGTCGTATTGCCCTTTGCCGGCTGCTTTTGCAGGAACCCGACATTCTTTTGCTCGACGAGCCGACCAACCACCTCGATGCCGAATCGGTGCAATGGCTCGAATTACATCTGCAGCAATACAAGGGAACCGTGATCGCCATCACCCACGACCGCTATTTCCTCGACAATGTTGCCGGATGGATCCTCGAACTCGACCGGGGCGAAGGCATTCCATGGCAGGGGAACTACACTTCCTGGCTCGAACAGAAGTCGAACCGCCTGGCAATGGAGGAGAAGACTGAAAGTAAACGCCGCAAAACCCTCGAACGGGAGCTTGACTGGGTGCGCATGTCGCCCAAAGCCCGCCAGGCAAAAGGTAAAGCGCGTTTGAATGCTTACGAAAAGATGATGAACGAGGATGTCAGGGAAAAGGAGGAGCGCCTTGAATTGTATATCCCCAATGGGCCGCGCCTCGGCACGATGGTGATTGAAGCCAACCAGGTTTCAAAGTCGTTTGATGACAAACTCTTGTTCGAGGGATTGAGTTTTTCGTTGCCCCCGGCCGGAATCGTAGGCGTAATCGGCCCCAACGGAGCAGGAAAAACGACCCTTTTCCGTCTGATCATGGGTGTTGAAAAATCAGATGCCGGCACCTTTAAGGTCGGTGATACTGTAAAACTCGGATATGTTGACCAGAGCCATACATCCATCGATCCTGAAAAAACGGTATTCCAGGTAATTTCAGGCGGCGCTGAAAACATGCAGATCGGCGGACGCACGATGAGTGCCCGTGCCTATGTTGCCCGGTTCAATTTCAGCGGTGCCGACCAGGAAAAAAAATGCGGGGTGCTCTCCGGGGGTGAACGTAACCGACTGCACCTCGCCCTCACCCTGAAGGAGGAGGCGAATGTATTGCTGCTGGATGAGCCTACCAACGACATCGACGTGAATACCCTCAGGGCCCTGGAGGAGGGTCTCGAAAATTTTGCAGGATGCGCCGTGATCATCTCCCACGACCGGTGGTTCCTCGACAGGATTGCCACCCACATCCTGGCATTCGAAGGAGATTCACAGATGTATTTCTTCGAAGGATCCTACTCCGATTATGAGGAGAACAAGAAAAAACGGGTGGGCGATGATGCACCGCATCGGATTAAGTATAAGAAGCTGAGAGGATAATTCAATTTACGATTTACGATATACGATATACGATTTTTGATTTTCTGATTGAATGATCATTATTGACAGTAAGTTGCTCGATGTTGTTTCGGCACAGGCCAAGGTTTCACCGCGCAGGCGCCAGAATTTCAACTTCCATAAGGATTATTCCGACACCCTGCAGCGCCTGCTTAATGCGATGGAGCCTTTATCCTATATCCAGCCTCACAGGCATGCGGATCCGGACAAACGGGAAGTTTTCTTTTCGCTGCGTGGAAGAATTGCCGTGATCGAGTTTGATGACCTGGGAAATATCACCGGCCACATGGTATTGGACCCATCGGATGGCAACTTCGGCGCTGAAATTCCCGAACGAACCTTCCATACGATCATCGCACTTGATCCTGACTCTGTTGCCTATGAAGTAAAAGATGGTCCCTATAGCCCGATCGATGATAAAAATTTTGCCTCCTGGGCCCCGAAAGAGGGATCGGCCGGGGCAACGGATTATCTCAAAGGAATCCTGAAGAAACTGGGGATCCGGCAAGGCTAATTCAAGGGACTATCTTTCTGTATTTTTGCCCGCTAGAATATCTAATTTATAGATTCTGTACTGTTTAACACATTTTCCTCCCACTTTTTCAAGAATAGATTTCATCCTCAGGTTATTTTCCATCACATAGCAGGCCTCCCCGTGGTACATTCCCAAAGCCAGGCAATTTTCCTTTATTTTCTGGTACAGGAACAGATCGATCCCCTTGTTCCTGAATTCATCGAGCATGCCCAGGATCAAAATGCGTGCATTGTTGATCTTTCGCCTGTACCATAGAAACTGAACCATTCCAAGTGGTCCCAGTTTTCCTGATCTGATGTGGCTGAATACCTGGTTCAGATCAGGAATTGCCAATAAAAAACCAATTGGTTTCCTTTGCTTTTCAACGATCAGGATCAGTTTTTCAGGCACAAATTGCATGAACTGCCTGGCTGTATTTCTGAATTCCTGTTCCGTCATCGGCAAAAATCCCCAGTTGTCCTTATTCGCCTCATTGTAAACGCCAAGCAGCGGGATGATTTCCTGATCAAGCCTTTTATAGTTAATCGTTCTGATCGTGATCTCCGAATCCGTAAGATGATCGCTGATCCGTTTTATTATTCTTACCATGGAGGGTGATAACAGGACCTGGTCATCAATCAATGCATAGGAGGACAAATCCATCTCTTTTTCAAAACCAAACCTGACCAGGAAATCATTATACCATGGTTTATTGTAGGGCATCATCACAATGGGCGGTTTGTCAAATCCCGAAATAAGCATTCCGCATGATTCATTGGTGGTGAAATTTTCAGGACCACGAAGGGTTGTCAATCCTTCCTGCCTGTTCCAGTTTACTGCCAGGTGGAGCAATGCTTCGGCAACATCAAAATCATGGATCGATTCAAAAAAACCAAAAAAACCGCACAGCTCACCGGTATGGGCAATATGGTTGTTATTGCGAATCAAAGCAATACGGCCTGCTACCTGATTTTCTTTGTACGCCAGGAAAAAATCCACCCTGGAATGGAGGAAAAAAGGATTCTTCCTGCGATTGAAAAGGACCTGCTGAAAGAGATGGGGCTCCGTAATATAACATGGATCATCCCTGTATAAAAAGTCGGGAAATTGAATAAACTTTCTGAGCTCTTTTTTGGACTTTACTTCAACTATTTCTATCATATCCTAATCAACTATCTGTTTTTCTAATGGTTTACCATGGCGCTTGAATTCTTCCAAACCACACGAAGGGACAAGCCGTCCTTCATATAACATCGCATCCGGGCAGCCGTCGCATTCATCTCTTATCCCGTTTATAAATCCGGGTGGAATGATGTAACAGAGCAGCTGTACGGTTGAACGTCTGAACAGACTCAGGGGATTCCGGATGATCTCTTTAAGAAAATTTCGTGCAATGACCCTGAAGTCCCGAAGGACAATGGCCAGCAACACAATCTGAAGAAAATTCAGGTAACTCCTTCCCTTGCCGAATTTATAGGCATATTTTCCGGCAAACAGATGATGGAACATCTGAAATAATTCGACAAATTTCGGACCTGTGTATCCGAGAATCTTTTTGTTCATAACAATGTAGGACGATTGAAGCCACTTGATTCCGTCATCTTCGAGCCTGCTTCCCAGGAATGCAGAATACCTGATATCAGGCAAAACAGTCTGCACCTGGTTGCACAGATCTTTGGCATAAACCCATTTCGAGCAATCAAGTTGCTCGTTTTTATCGAAAAGAACCTGCCGGATGGGGATAAAGGTTACAAAATCAACAAGTTTTGAATTCTCCACCGACCATTTTATCACGGAACCCATTTCGTTCAGGTTGTCGTGGTTCACCACGCAGAGGAAGGTCAGATGTATTCCCCCGATTGTGTAAACCATTTCACCGTAGTGCCTGCGGAGGGAATTCAGTTTATCTTCTGTGGTTGACCTGTGACGGCTTAAGGAGTCGACCCTGATGATGAGGCCGGCCAACCCCTCCTTTTTGAGCATCGTGAGGCGCTCAGGCGTCAAAAGCACCCCGTTGGTATGAACGAAGGGATACATCCCATGATCCCTGATAAACCGGATGATGTTCCCCAGTTCCGGATGAAGGAATGGTTCTCCGCCACTGAGGGAGATGATCTGGCAATTCCGCAGCCGCTTCATCTCAAGGATGTTTGCTTTCACCTTTTCAATGGGTTCGTGAACCGGAATATTGTCATCCCTGTCGCAGCCCCTGTAACATCCCGGGCATTTGAGGTTGCAGTCGGTGGTTATCTCGACCCACCCGTTCGGATTGTCGTTTTTGGTGAACGGCAGCCGGTAGAGTGTCGTGATTTCAGGAAGTGCATGCGTTGATTTCATATTCGAGGGATATATCTCAGTTACAATTTTATTAAACGATCAGGGGCGTTTCTCCTCTTTTCACATAGGAGCGGTAATGCAGATTTACGGCAAATGCAAAGATATAATTCATCGGATGTTTCAGTATTTGCCTGTTTAACAGCGTGCGGGAGACGATTCCGCCCAGGGAAAATATTTTCCCGTTCAGCCAGTGGTACATTTCGGTCAGATTTTCCGGGGTCATTTTTTCAGGATAATGAACACATTCAGAAGCCGTATAATGATCGAAGTTCTCATGGATCAACCGGCCTGCCGCTTTATATTCAACATAGAGCTGTGTTGCAGGAACCGGCGTTAGAAAATAGATACGCAGCAGGGGAATTTTACATTTTTTAATGAAATCATAGGTTGCCTTCAATGATTCCGCGGTATCGCCGTCGGTGCCGATAATCATTTCGGCGCTTACCATAATGCCGGCCCTATTGAAAGCCGCCATCAGTTCTTGATGATCCTCAATCCTCAGCCATTTTTTATTGAGCTTGTCCAACCCCTCCTGCGAAATACTTTCCAGGCCAAGGCTGAGTATCTCACATCCCGACCGGGCAACCAGGTTCAACAAGGATTCATTCCGGGCCAGGTTCATGGTGCACTGGCTCGACCACTTCATGTTCAGGGGCTGTATCTTTCTGCACAACTCCTCCAGGTAGGCGGGATTGCTCACAATGTTGTCATCAATCATATAAAATTTGCGGTATCCGAGACTTTTAATCTTTTCAATGTCCCTGATCACGTCATCCACCGGCCTTGCCATGTGACGACCCTTATATAAACAGGCAATGGAGCAAAAGCTGCAGGTGTGGTTGCAGCCCCGTCCCGCCTGAACCGGCAGCATGTCGCCAATTCGTTTTTCGGCCAGCAGTTCATACCGGGGCAGCGGCAGATTGTTGAGGTCAACTACAGGGTTATCATAAATCCTTTGAAGCGTGCCAAGTTTTTCGAAATCAGACAACAGCTTCGGGAAAGAGATCTCCGCATCCCCGATGACAATGCTGTCGGCAAATTTCAAGGCCAGTTCCGGGACCATCGAGGCCATGTACCCTCCCATGAAAACAATCTTTCCCCTCTTTTTAAACTCACCGGCCAGGTCGAATGCCCTGAAGATGGCGTGTCCCATAGCGCCAATGCCAATAATATCTGCATCGGTGTCGAAGTTGATCTCCTCAATAACCTCCAGTTTCACCTCTACTTCCCAGTTTTCGGGAGCCATGGCAGCCAGAAGCGGAAACACCAATCCCGGCAGGTAAAGTTTCTTCTGCCGCACAACATCCCCGGTAGAAAGATATTGGGAGGATTGTATCAACAGGACCTTAGGCATGTTCGGTTACCTCCATGATTTTCTTCTTGTACTGCCGTTTTACATTTATCAGCCCCTTTGCCAACTTTATTTGCATGTGAAGTGGATATTTCAGAAGGCTGAGGAGGTTTTTCGGGTGAAGGATAATCCGGAGATAAAGGTCACGGATGCTCTTGTAATAATCTTCCAGGTTCATTTTTTCAGGCCGGATGGCCACATGGGCGAGGTCCCATTTGTCATAGTCGTTTCTGGCGATCACAAGATCTTCCTCTTTTACGTTTAGGCCGGTACCTTTCAATGGGGTTAAGGGCTGAAGGTTTACGAATTTAATTCCCAGTTCAAGCATGATATCGCCCGCTTTTCTGAAATCGCCGGCACTCCACGAGGGTGAAACAATGACAGCCGCATAACAATCAACCTTGTATTTGTTCAGCACAGCCATGGCCATCCTGTTTGTATTGCTGGTGGTTTGTTTATTAAAATCAACCAGTTCAATATCTTCAAATGATTCGAGACCTACAATGACCGTTCTCAGGCCAGCCTCTTTGAATTCCTTTATCAGTTCAGGGTTTGCCGCAATGAAGTCAGCTCTTCCATAAACCAGAAATTTTTTCCTGATGCCCCGTTCTCTCAATAACCCGATGAATTCTTTCGTGCGATTCGGGCTGACCAGGAAATCATCATCCACAATATAGATCTCCTTTTCCCTGATGGATGCCAACTCATTCATTACCTCATCAAGCGGGCGTGCATGGTACTTATCACCGGTTATTCTACGGCAGAAACAAAATTTGCAATTGTAGGGACAGCCAAACGAGGTTTTTATTAAAGCCACCTTGTTGTGAAAAACATAAAAGTATCTGCCCCGGTACTTTGCCGTAAGGTCCCTGTTGGGTAACGGAATATAAAAGTCGTATTCCGGCAGCATGGATTCGTTTAACACCTCATGCCTTCTCAGGGCTCCCGAAGGAAAGGATGATTTCCCCATCAGGTGATCCATAAGTTGCGGGAAGGATCTTACAGCATTCCGAACAATCCGGTAATCCACGGATTCATGGTCAATATCTTCAGGGAATTTTTCAAAATGCACCCCGCCTGCAACGGTGATGATCTTTTCATTCATCCGTTTTGCAGTTGTACAATATTGAATTATAACCGGGATGTGTGTGATATACCCTGTCAGACACAAAATATCCGGCGCGAATGATTTAATAAAAACATCCACCGGCTCCGCTTCAAGAATCATATCGACAATCGTGACCTCATGCTCATCCTGAACAAGCGTTGCAAGTATCTCCAGTTCCAACGGTTCTACAATCATCAGATGTTGCAGACCGATGGTATCAGGGGAGGGTTTAGGCCGGATAAACAGTATTTTCAATAAGCAAATTTTAATAACGAATCAGTTTTCATTTTTAAAAACCTGGCAATGCTCAGGTTGTTTCGAATAGGTAAATAAACTTTTAAATACCCTGAGAAAATAAAAAAACACGGGGTTCCGGTGATAGGCAAACATTCTTCTTTCGCTCAAATTCCCGCCCAAACGGGTTTTGGCAATTTCGGCCGTTTGTCCGAAATCCACGATACCATAATTATGATCAACCGCTGCAGAAATAATACCCAGCAGGTTATTGTTGTATGAATGGTATTGGTCCCTGAAGGCATAGTTGAGTCCGCCAAAATAGAAAAAAAGAACATCCTTGTCTTTACAGACAACATGCCAGCACAACATCTTCTTTTCAGTGTAATAGGTGGTAAGCAGGAAATTTGAAGGAAGATATCTGAACGCATCGAAGCTGAGTATTTCCAGTTTCGTCGTGGTCTTTTTCATAATTTCCAGGTACAGGGCATAGTGTTCCTCGGTGAAAACAGTGCAATCGGTTTTGAGCGCCGTGACATTTGAGAATTTTTCCCTGATCCTGTGAATCCTTCTTCTGTAGCTGTGCCGGAGCGATTTTTCATAACCCGGAATACCCGTACTTTCAAATTTCAATACAATGGTAGGCAATGTTCTCAGGTTTAACACTTTATCTATGAGGTAATCTTCCATGAAATTTACCCCGAGGATCAGTCCCGATTCCATTTTAATCAGTTCTGCCAGGAAATATTCAAATTCGCCGGGATCACCGATCATAGGCGGAGTGGCAATGGAGGCAGGCAAACCTATGATTTGCGCTTTAAACGGACTTGGGATGTTGACAAAGGTGAAAATGTCGATCTTCAAGGTGTATACAACTGTTCCTGCAACCAGCTTGTTGTCACGATAGAGTTCATAATAACGCTGGGCGCACGGGTTGTACCGGTGAAGATGATCCAGGAATTCTCTTTTCTGAAAATAGAAATCAGCCAGGTTGTCCCATTGAGGACTAAGATATTCAGGAGAGCGAAGTTTTATGATGGTTTTCTCCATTTTTTTTGGCAGATGACCCTCCAGGTCAAAATCAGGCTGTTTCACCATAAAGGGTTTTTATATTCCATCCGGATGGTTTCAGGCTGGTCGCCGGCCGGGAGAATAAAATGCCTTAAGGACCCCAGTAAAATATATCCTGAAAGAACAGGTAAAGCAAAAATGGCCATGATCCATCCCAGGATAGACCACAACGGCCTCTCTAGAAACATCTTTCCCATCAAACGCCTCCACCGCTTCCGGAATCCATGGCCATAAAACAGCAGTCCGCAAATGCACGACAGAACATAGGTTGGCAGAAGCAATTTTTTATACCCATTCACGCGGTTCCTGAATTCATAACCCTCCTCTTTTTCCAGTGATCCAATGCCATTGTACATATTTTCAAGCATCCTGAAAGGCCATGGACCGCCTTCGTCCACCAGTTTTTGGTAGGTGTGAAGGATGTAATTCATGGATTCCTCCTGGGTGATATTTTTAAAGCGGAAGGAGGATTTTTCGAGCCGGGCTTTATCAAAGGAAAAATCAGGATTGATCCGCCCCTCCTCTTTCATGCGCTGCCAAAGCGGCGTTCCGGGCACGGCCTGTAAAGGCATCACCTGGTATAAGGTCGGGTTCAGCTTAACAAACCTGTCTAATTCCAATGGAATTGACTGATTGGTATGTTTATCCCAGCCGATGATGATCGATCCGAGGGTATGTATGCCTGCAGCGTGCAATTGGCCGAAAAGCTGTTCAATATCAACCTGGCTGCCACCCCGTTTTTTAAGTTTTTCGGTTTCAAGAAGATCATCATCAAAAGATTCGACCCCGATGTACAGCATGCCGATGCCGCACCGGATAAGTTCCGACATCGTATATCGGACTACGTTGTGTGCCGAGGAAAAAACAGTCAGGTAAAAGGGGCGCGTGATCAGTGCCGTATCTTTTTCCATGCAATGCATAAATTCAAGCACCGCTTCACGGTTTTCCAGGAAATCCTCTTCAAATATCACCCCGGATGTGGCACGGGGATATCGTTCGGCACCCTGTTTAACCGACCGGAAGAGGTTTTCGCCGGAGAACAATACCTTTTTTTGTTTAAACTGGCTGGAAGTGGAACAAAAGCTGCAATGAAAATTACATCCGAGGGCTGCGATGAAATTCAGATTCATGTTAATGGGAAACCGGGTCCTGAAAAAACTCACCCTGATTGGCAGCAGGTTCTGTTCAAGAGGCCTGCTGATGATGATCCCAAACTTCTCCTTCAGATAATCTGACAGAAAAGCAACGCCTTCTCCTGTGCATATGTGATCAACCGTGTTTCTTAACTGTTCGGTAATTTCACAGGGTTCACTGAAAACAGCCGTGCCATATCCGCCGATAATCACTTCTGTTCCGGGAGAAATTTTTTTCACCCAGGTGGCCATTTCAAGTATCCTGGAGGTTGTAATGATACTAAAGGTCAGTGCAACAACATCGTAGTGATGCCGCATAAGTTCCTTTTTAAACCCGTTCAATGTTGGATTTTCCAAGACCAGCGAAGCTACCGGCAAATTTTGTGCAAGAAAATGCAGGGGATGCCAGCTCTGGTTCTGGCGAAGTTGGAAAATACCCTGCCTGAGCGTATTCCTGTAATAAAAAAAATCGATGTTATCCTCAAATAGCCTGGCTTTTGGATAAGGAATATATGGTGTAGAAAACAGGATACGCACCATGGGTTTTATCTAAAACCGGCTAATGTATGGTTTTTTTTCATCCGGGGATATACTTTGCT
>SESA01000024.1_pt1 | contig 113571 bp, 159 predicted proteins | sample 3171451 | NCBI WGS metagenome assembly SESA01 (sample SAMN06051862, study PRJNA518727) | freshwater metagenome | biome: subpolar coniferous forest; feature: holomictic lake; material: water; isolation source: holomictic Lake 227, 8 m depth | place: Canada: near Kenora, Ontario | collected...
CTTTGTTTCATCACTATGTTGTTTACCTAAATTCCTTCTGCTACCACCAACACCCTTTTTACTATATATCCTACCATGCAACCCAGCATGTTCACCCTTGGTCATCTGTTCAAGGTTGCTTGGCCTATCATCTATCTTCTCTATACCTTTATGGTGAATGTGCCAGTCAAACCTTCGCTTCTCATTCTTATAATGTGCCCATACAAGTTCATATCTCCTGACCCACCTGAATCTTTTTCCAAACAGCACACGATATTCAACATAACCGTCCTTCATTCTAGATCCGTTAATATCCAATTTATTGAATAACCTGTTAAACCTGAACTTACCAACTTCATACCTTCTGACTGTGTTTTTCATATCAATTCACTTTCGGTTTGATATTTCATACCTAATACGGCAAAATTAAAGGCCGGTGGTTAAACCGGCCTATCTTATCTTAAAGGAGGTACTTCATGGACATTTTCATTTCTCCTATTTAAAATTTAAAACTTCAATCATTAATCTTTGTATCTGTCTTACATCTTTCAACTATTGCATATCTTTCCCTATATGGCCATAAGTACGCCATCAAGGGCTGATATGGATTTATCCCAAGACCAGCCTTCAACATCTACCCAAGCCCTATGTGCCCTGTGTTCAGACTCCTCAGGATGCCGATGTATTCTAAGCATCTTGTCTGCCAATTCAGTAAAATCCCCAAAGGCAAATTCCTGACCTTTGTAATAATCTGATGTGCCTAAATACAGATCCTTACCGGCTATCTCATAATTGACCCTGTGACACAGGTAGGAGTTTCTATCGTTCATGTATTCCATAAACCCATTGCACTCACTTGCAAGCTGTATCACCGGTATACCCATTGCCATAGCCTGTAATCCAGGAAGCCAAGTACTCTCCCCAGCACTGAAACCCACAAGACAGTTGAATCTTTTCATCACATTGGCTATCACATTTTCGTGCAATGGTACATCCAGTACGGTTATGTGTGGGCAGTCTTTAATGTCAGTATTCATCTTATGGAGTATTGCATCTAGTTCCGATTTGATACTCCATGACTGTTCATCTGATTCCAACCTACCATTTTCAGGATCATCATATGGTCTTGTTCCATATTTACAGACCAGCATCAAGGTTACAGGATCATCCTTTTTAAATGCAGTGATATACGCCTTGACAATATCTTCGACACCCTTACGCACATTCCAGCTACCCAGCACCCCGAATACAAACCTGTTATTTAATCCAACAAAGTTTGCCGGTTTGGTATGCACATTGAATAACTCACTGTCGAAACCGAGTCTGGCCTGTATGGGTTTGGTTACCCCAGCCATCTTTGCCCTGTGCATATCTAACTGCGTAGGGCATAAGATGTGGTCTGCGTTCTTAAGCCATTCTGCACATTCTTCTGACCACTTACGACCTTCTATCATAGTCCAACCTATCACCCTGCGGTTATTATTGGGCAGAAAGTCCTTTCTTAACCACCCTGCACCGGCTATCACCATGAGATCTGCGGTATCGGTGTTGATGGTATTGTGTATGAACCAGTTATTCTTCTGCCACTGGAATACATCCACGTCAACCGGTGTCTTGATAGGGGTCAATTTGATATTGTACTTGCCCATTTCAGCGAGTCGGTATATTACCTGTCTGGTATGTTCAGCATAACCACCATAATAATCTACATATCCCCTGACCTGCAAATCTTTTTTAAATGGAGATGTATAATCATATATCTGGAAGTTACGGGATAGTACCCCCTGTTCTGTAGATATCTTTGCTATATCTTCAGGGCAAAGAGGTATGTGCTTGATACCCTCACTCTTCTTACATGTATCCATCTTGGATGATACCGGTATTGACTGCTCCAACTTGACTCCGCTAAATGATTCTCTCTTCATATATGTTATCTCCTTTTGCGGAGGATAACAAAATTCATTACACCCACGTGGCATTTCCACCGGTTCCAGTAAAATCCTCATTCTCAGATACCGTAAGTTCAAAATCTATTTCCTTGAAATAGCATCCAGATTTTTCATCTATATCGGCACCGCCACCAGTCTTAAGGCAGAAGGAAATTCTCAGACCGGTATTTGTACCCAGATTTATATCGCTTATGCTAGATGCCTTTCTATTAAACATGGCCTTGATCCTTTCCCCTATGTCACCCAGCTTCTTAAGGGGTTCAGTTTCTGCCTTCTTATCGAGCCATATGATTATCTCCATGGCATATTTACCGGCAGGGAATACGGGTTCACTATCACCCTCATCCACCCATACGGTAATCTGAGGATATAAATTATCCACCGGAGAAAACCTTGATGGTTTTGCAAATGTAGTAGTTCTACCAATCAATGTTCTTAAGCTGGTGTCAGCATTTAACAGTGTCAGTATTCTCCCGATCAATGGTGTACCGTCAGCCATATTAATACTCCCTATCTAAATTTTTGAATGAAATCTTTTTCCTTGGCACCCTTATTCTTCACTGCACCATCAGCCCAAGAATCTGTCATAATCAAAAGTGCTTCCTTGGCAGTATCTATACCAGTTTCTATCCAATGACGTGCCGGTATAGCCGAAGAAGTCTTGCTGAACCTTACATATGCTGTCTTACCGCTTGGACTGTAATAACCGCCTATTGTAGGATGTTCCCATATTAACGGATCACCTTTTCTATGTGATGCTTCCGATGAATTAAAGACAACTGTTGGAAAAAACATATTCTTACCGGCTGTTCTCGCACCCTTGCCGTAGTTGCTATTCATTATAAACCAATATGGATTATAACCACCTCTCTTAAACATCGTCTTGCTGAATGCTATCGTAAATTTCATGTTACCAGAACTATTGATCTTGGCATCGTAACCCATATCACCAGCACCGACATTTTTCTTAACGTGCATATCCCTTATCATATCGCCCACATATTCACTGGGGCATTCATCAGCAACTGAATTTTTTATGATATTGCCGACATTTATCTCTAGTGTTCTCTTGAGACCTATCCTTCTGGAGTTGACTATTTTCTTAATCCTTTTTGCAAGGAACTTGTCAGTAAGGTTAGACGGAAAACTTTGCGCATTTTCATCCGCAGATATACCGGATACCTTTAACTTAACCGACATCATTTTAGCTTTGCACCTTTCATATAAATGTTAAATATCTTTCTTATTGTCAATAAAGCGTCAATACTAATTATAATAATTGTGAAAGATATCATGCCATTATAAATAATAGCGTGTAATATATGAAAACTTACAAATACAGAATATACCCTAACAAGACTCAGGAAAAGTCCTTAGTCGATACTCTGCATATTTGCAAAAACCTTTATAACGCCTGTCTGCAACAGCGCATCGAAGTATATCAAAAAGACGGTAGTAGTATATCTGCCTATGATCAAATGAAAATAAAATATCAAAAAGGCTTAAATATTAAAAATATAGACGATGCATATTCCAATATAAGACAACAAGCCATACTTAGATTAGACACGGCTTTTAAAAATTTCTTCAGGCGTGTCAAAAAGGGTGACAGCAAGGTAGGTTTTCCTAGATTTAAGAGTGTGGATAGATTTAATTCATTTTATTATCCTAGGGAACAAGGGTTTAAGCTAACCGATGACTTTAAACATATATTCATTTCCAAGATCGGTTACATCAAGATTAAAATACACCGAGGTTTTGAAGGTTATATCAAGGGTTTAATAGTTAAAAGAAACGGCATCGGACAATGGTTCGTCTGTTATATTGTAGATGAAGATATCAAACCCATTCCTGTAAAGGTTAAAACCAAGGTCGGCATAGATCTCGGCTGTATTAACTTTGCCGTACTCAGCAACGGTGAGAAGATTAAGCACCCTCATTATTACCGTAAATCTGAAGAGAAGCTTACCAAGTTCCAATCTAAGTATTCCAAAATTAAACATCTACCTAGGGAAGATAAGGGTAAAATCAAAGTTAAAAAACAACTCAATAGGATACATGTTAAAATACAGAATCAACGTCATGATTTCTTGCATAAACACAGTCGAGATATGGTGAATCGTTTTGATCTCATATGTATTGAAGATCTTAATGTCAAGTCAATGACAGAAGATAATTATCATAATCTGAACAAGTCAATTTTAGACAGCGGTTGGAATCAGTTCTCACAATACCTTACTTATAAAGCTGAAAACGCTGGTAAGTTTGTAGTGAAAGTCAATCCGGCGTACACAAGTCAAGTGTGTTCCAGTTGTGGTTCTCTTATTAAAAAAGAACTGTCAGATCGAGTATTCACCTGTGACGATTGTGGATTGATAAAAAACAGGGATGTCAATGCTTCCCTGAATATTTTGAGTTTAGGAACTAAACTCTTCAAACAGCAATGTTTGATAAACGATAAGCAGTAATGCCTATTAGTTCATTTTAGTTCCTGCCTAAATTTAGCGTATACTTCCAAGTGATGCATCTGTCCCCCAGCATCTTCTGGAGACAGGACTACCAAGTCATCTTCTGCATTAGAATCATTGATACCGGCCAGATCTGCCGGTAATGGAGATATGGCAAATATGATATCACCGCCCCTTATATTGGTTCCTATGGGCATAAACAGGCAAAATAGACCCCTTACCGTATCCGCAGACCGGTAAGCCTCTAAAGTATCCCTATCCCCCACCCTCTCAAACCTTATCGGAACTGCCGTAGCGATAGTGGAGATTGTCTTTTTATCTTCACCATAGGCATTAAGACCGGCTCCGGCTCCGGTTGTCTTGGTGAGACGCTTTATAGAACATGTTCTATTACATAATCCCGTGAAACTCATATGCTTTCCATCCCAAGGTTACTTACAGTAAAAGCCTGTGCAAAAAGTTTATCTATGTACTGATCTAAACCCAACTTCCCGGTACTGCTAGTACTCAGGCTGGGCAGTCTGTAGCGATACTTACCTATCGACTCTTCGATGGCTTCTGGGTGGTACTTCATAGGATCTACCATGGTGTAGTTCTTAAGTATCATCAATAGTTGAATCAATTTCACCAGATCCGTAGATGTGCTACCAAATTTGCCGATAACTTCTATTGATTCCGGTCTTTTTGAGAAGTTATCAATGTCATCTGGGTCAAACATAAGCAGGTCACCATCCATACTCCTTTCAGTATCTTCAATAAAGGGCCTGACCCATATCCTACCGGTAATGGCATCCCACCATATGTTCCTAGTAGTGCCGGTTGTTATGAATGCAGTCTTAACACCATCAGGGGCTATCACCTTTATGCTGGTAATACTTATGATGGGCAGTAATCCAGAATATACAAACTCAAACCCAGTACCATCCAGCAACTGTGTAGTGTCGGTACTCGGAGTGCTTAAATTGAACTGCTCATCCATTTTCGACTTCATAAACTCAAAACTGGCATTTGCAAATATACTATTCACACTAGCAAGTTCAAATGCAGAATTTATGTTTTTCATAAATGTCACTATCTCTGCATCTGTGACATATCCATATTGTACTGGCGTTGGCATTATACATTCTCCTTAGGTGTCATGGCTTTTTCTACGGCCTTGTTAACATTATAGTTTACTCTATCCTTATATTCTTCTTGCTTGCCCAAATTCCAAGTTGAAGAACCCTGGAAAGTTCTCACTGGCCTAAAATAGCCACATACACGTGAAAATACTTCAGTGGGTAATCCGCATACATGTCTATTCTTAATTAACTCACTCATATTATTACCGTTCCCATTTTTAATTTACTCTTCTCAATCACGGTTACAAACTGTCTCGCCAATTCAATTTCAAAAGTTGTCTTGTTATTATAAGCATGGTGCCCTACAGCCCTGAGAGTCTGATAGGTTATCTCACGCTGTACCCAGTTAGGGCGTGGCTCTATACACATAATCTCGTTCAGGATGATGTCTGCTTCGAGTTGAGATAATAACTGGGACTTGTACAACCCATCATGAATATAGAACCCAAATACACATCTAGGGTCAAAAGGGGTTAATCCTGTAAGTGTCCATGTTATTCTAGGAAATGAACCACCATCACTAACGAACCAAGGACGCATTCCTATCCAATATTTACTGTTCTCAAACACAAGGCAGTATTCAGGATACAATTTAGCATTACGCCCATCGGGATCATGTTTAATCCACACATCATGTTCATTCAGCATGGTTGGCGCATACTGACATGGCTTTATGATGGTTGGATTCATTTGCTCTCCTTATCTACCACACATATTTCCAAGCAAATATGATTAAAGCCCCAGCAACCCCTACAGCAACAATCGTAGATGACCAGCATGGCGTTCCATCTGTATCAATCTCGATCCCGTCTTTCCATGTGGCTTTTATTTTCATTTGGCTGGCACTCCATCAATATTAGTCGTTGGTATTATTGGAAATGGATTGTACATCTTGAATATTGGGAGGTCTATGATTTTTCCAGTCTCCGTTTCGATCTTAATACTCCCCTTGATTGCACCTTTACCAGCTTTCATGTAAATGAAGGTCTTGCGGGAAACCGTAGTTGGGGAAAATATACCATACTCCTCACGATAATAGCAAGCCTCTCCACCTTCCTGTAGAGGTAGATCCAAAAGGACAGACTGACCATTCCCAACGATAACTTGTGGAATAAAATAAGTAGTAGCATCCCCAAGGGTTATTTTGAAAGCAGTTACTGAATTATCCACCCCTACAGCCTTGTGCATCATGTTCTGGCAACTACACAATGACAGGGCAATGAGTATCAGACAACCACCTAGCCCGATAAATCCCAAAATAATCATTATTCTATTCATCTTAATTTCTCCTTGTTTCATCCACCGCTATGCGGATAATTTTTGACTGCATCTATCATAAGAATGACATTCTCCTTGAACTGGGAAAACCACTTTTCAATCATATATACAAAGCCACCAAGGAAAACACCTGTGACTGTTCCTGCAATGTTTATCTTCATGTTCAGGTTGGATATGTCCTTTGTGTTCTGCTCCCTGCCACCATTGAGTTCTTTGATTGCCCTGGTAAATTCATCGAGTGCCTTGGTGAACCCCTCCTTCATCTCCTTGTTATCCTTAGTAATCCCTGCCTGTCTTTGTAGCACCAACTGGATACCTGACTTGGTTTTTTCTACCCCCCTTTCCAGCAGGACAAGTTTTTTATCCTGTGCTATGAGCCTTTCAGACTGGACACAATTAAAGGGGTTGGCGTGAATCTCCGCTACAATTTCCTTTGCCATCTTCCTGATTTCTTGTGTCTTGTTGGAGTTTGACACTCCACATGGTTTCTCATGTTCCATAACTAAGTCCGATCATTTATATAATTATTATTTACTGTACATTACTATTCTATGATAATGCCCCATTCCTAATAGTAATTTCGAGTGATGGGAATTTAGTATAACCCCATGGTGTGATAGTAGGATCGCTACCCTTTATAAACCATTTATACCTGATATATCCTGTACTGTTCAATGACAGACAAGCTAAGGATACCACAGTCTTATTTTCGTAATATGGATTGCCTACACCCTCAGTAGGAAAGGCAATCCAGTCTGAACCGTCAAATATAGATACCCCTGTTTGTCCAATAGCTGTATTTATGGATTGTATTGCCACTCCTGAATAATCAGGTGTACTGAAAAAATCCAGCATTAAGTGTAAGGCTGAATTATCTTCCATATTGGGTACTTCAAAAACTAGGCTTATACTACCAGCACTGCTTCCGGGATTAATTGTTTTTATGCTTACTGGCATACATCACCCCCCTGCTTGAATTGCTAATTCTGGAGTACCGGTGGAAATAACATTAATCTGAACACGCGCATCTATCAGTGTTGTTGTACCACCGTTAGGCATAAGTACTGTTCCCTTACCTAATACGGCTGGATTTGTACCATACGATAAATATGCTATTGCGGTAGGGTGAGGATTGGCTATTTCGGCAAAATACCTTCTAGGATCTGCCCCTAGCATTACTTGACTTGTACCCGAAGCCGTAAAGCTCTGGGGTGCTCTCATTGTAAGATTCTTCATTATATTGATTCTCCTCTGTTGGTTATTGACTTTATCTTGAGATACCAGCAATCCTCGGTATATCTATGGTACAGTGTATTATCCTTCAATGCAGATTTTGATGAAGTACTATGCAGATTATAGATGGTTAGCATTCCTCAATCCAACCTTCCCTCATGGGAAAGCTGTGTGAAGAATGCTATTTAACGTCCTTCTTCATTTCTTCAATTGTCGTTCTGAGGCCTGTGATTACAGGCTCCCATGCCGCTTTGTCTTTTACAAGGAAATTGGAATACTTCCTGTTTGTTGCAGTTGCCAAGTCAAGTAGCATTGCCTGAGTTACCGTAGTTCCTGCGTAATCGAAACTATTTACACGGTCAAGCAATATCGTAAGTTCTTTGGCTGTTCTAAAGCCAGAGTCCAATATGGCTTTACGGCAGTACTCAAATGTCAGTACTTTGTTTTTCATGTTTATTGCAGCTATGTATGATGCACCATCGTAGTTTCCTACTGCTATATGCAGAGATAACGCCTCCTCGTACTTTTTGAGTGCGGTGCAGAAGTTTACAGCTAATCTCTTTGTAGTGTCAGACGGAACCGCTATTGATTTATAATAATCATACCCAGCCTGTTCATAGTTTGGAATTTCAGCTCTCCACAAATTTTTCAATGTTTGCCGTTCAATAAGCTGTTTATTTGTCAAACCTATCTTTGTCGCAAGTGCGAAAGTATAGGCTATAGTGGCATCAGCAGTTACTGGGAGTTTTTTATTGCCCCTGTTTATTGCGGATTGGTAAGTGACATACCCATATTTACTGTCATCGTCTGTTGTAAAGTCCATGTCATCAAGGTACGCTTGAGCCGCCACATAGTTTTTCTCAACAAATACTAGCCTGCTAAGTTCTACTATTCCGTCTTTGTAAGCAACCTTCCCCACTGCCAAAAGCACAGTAGCCATCATCAACATCGTCACCATCAAAATCATCTTCTTCATTTCTTCTTCTCCTTGGGCATTGCCCGTTAATTTAAAATACTTCAACAGAACTCCATGTAGCCTGTCATTTCTGACAAGCTATTGGAATCATGTTTATTTAGCTCCGTAACCTTCAAGTGTAGTTCTTACGTTTGCTATCACTGGCTCCCAAGCGGCTTTGTCTGTGATAAGGAAACGTGAGTACTTGGCATTGACAGCTTTAAGGAAAGCAATCTGCATGTCAGGGGTAACAGTCGTATCGTTGAAATTCATGTCAGCGAGTCTATTAAGAGCAGTCTCCAGTACTGGTGCTAAAACTGGTTTGCCAAGAACAAGCTCCTGTGTGAGTTTGAATGTCCGAGCTTTGTTATCAGTTTCTGCTGAGGCTTCTAAGGCAAGGTCAGTTCGACCCAATAAAATAGCGACTTCACAGCATCCCTCAAGTTTTCCAAGTACCTTCAGAGCATAATATTTATTTGCTAACAGGTTTTTATTTGTTGAATTCCCTATAAGATTTATTGCTTCTTGGGCATTACCATTTTTGCGCAGACATTCTACTTTTGTTGCAAGAATAACTTCTGCATCGGTTACTCCAAACGCCTTGGCATAAGCATCTACTGCCAATATCGTAGCCTCCTTTGTTTTGAGTTCACTAGTAAGTGCCTGTGCAACACACACTCTGGCTAGTTTAACAGGCATTATCGTTACAGGGCTGTCCACTGATTTCCAATAAGCCAAAAACATTGCTGGATTTTTTTCCCAGTCAGGTACATCACTTGCCTTGTACTCAACTGCAAACATTGCAGTTCCGATAAACATTGCTACGACCATCACCATCAATTTCTTCATTTTCTCTTCTCCTTGCTGGGGTTTCCAGCGTTTGTTATTTAGACCATGCCGACTGGCAAAGGTCATCCGAAACATTCTTATTGTAGATTTCGTTACTGCCGTCACCTGCAAGTGTCGCAGTGCCGAAATCAAACTTCTTAAAACGCTTTTCTATACCGTCAATAATCGTTCTGTTCTCAGCCTTGGACTTCTTATTGTCATTCCTCGACATATAGTAAGGACGTTCACCCACTATAAGGGCAATCAATGGCACATCCGTGGAAGCTCTTATAAGTTTCAACACCCCGTCGGGTCTAACTCCCTGAAAGCCAAAATTGACGACAAAAGCACCACTAGCATTAGCAGGAACATTTATACAAAATTCATTCTCGTTATAACTGCCATCCTTGTTAGTATTACCTGCATAGCCTCTGTAAATTTCACCAAACACAGGGATTGTGGTATTACCCTGACGGACACATGAAATTGAGTAGTCCACAAATTTATTGTCGGCTTTGAAAAGATGGAGGCTTGTTCGTCTCCAGCCTACTAAATAACCATCACAGGACGAAGCCAGAAGTGTCAGCCCATATCTGTATTTCTCTGGGTCAATGAAAATCTTATCTTCAAGCCTTTCCCTTGTACCGTAGCTGAAAAACACTTTATAGCCCATGCCCTTAACAAGGGCAATCTGTTCAAGCAGGGTTGACGGCGCTTCTCCCTCCCAAACTGCCAAAACCGTGTTATAGCTTTGATAAACAGTTCTGCCATCAATCACCACTGGAAAACTTTTAAAATAAGTCAGCTCTTTAATGAGGTTATCACGTTCAGCCTGTGTCTGAGTAGCTTTCATTTCACATATCATTTTTATCTGAGTAACGTCAGGAACTCTGACATGCACCATTGGTGGATAATCCTTGGCATAGACAGCTTTCCATGCTTTCCATATTAAATTGCCTGACCCTATATCCCTGAGATATTGGATTGTGCGTTTGTCTCCAATGAAGTTTTTCGGATGGTCAGTTTTCTGGAATGTCATTTCATTGGCAATACCAGTATTCAGTTTCACTAGGTTTTCAGCGACACCTTTGCCAGCATCTTGGATTGATGGCAGTATCACCTTACTAATCAAATCAGATTTACTCATTGGTTTCGTCACTACTGGAGAGCTACGGAATGCCCTTACAGGATTACCAGCATTGGGTATTAGAACCGTATCCAGTGTGATGTTAGAACTGTCGGCATTGGGTATCAGGACTGTATCTAACGTGATGCTAGGATTATCCACTATCGTCGCCATTTCAGCAGGTGTAAGAATAGTTACCAGACAAACCTGAGGTATAACCACCACTGGAATGACAACCACAGGTATTTGTACTGTGGGAATAGCCACAGAGGGCATAGAGACTGGTATGTCCACCCCTGACTCGTCTATCACTTCCTCAGCCAAAACAACTGACACAACAAGTCCGCCGAGAGCGAGTCCTAGCACTATCTGCACCCAGTTTTTCATTAAGTAGTTTTTCATTATTGTGGTCTCCTCTTTCCTGATATTGTTATTTTCGTAACCCATTGATTACGCCACACTGTGTTACCACCTTCAGGGGCGTTTGTTCCAAGGTCAGCATTTTCATAAATGCCGTCGGTGAAATAAAGCCTGACAAGGTATTGGTCGTTGGCGACTGCCGATGGAGGATCAAAAATATTTGGTCCGAAAAGCTGAACAGGTTTATTGAAGTCCATTGTCCAGTTAATCGTTGTCAAGGTTTTGAAAGTTGTCCACGTGCCTGATGGGAGCTTTTTATATTGGAGCATTGCGGTGCTGATTGGAGCTGGGGCATCATAGCCAGTTTCTGCTGTACGTGGTGTAATTTTTACCCATACTTGGCAGGGCAGGTCTTGAGTGCCAGCAGGAGGGTGAGTGATTGGCAATGGAATTGACACCACTTCAAAATAGTCCTGACCTGGCCAATGGCTAGTGGAAAGATATGTACCTATTGACGGAGGAGCGATCCTGTTGCCTTCAGAGAAGAACATAGGAATATGATCTTCATCTGTAAAAAACCAATACATTCCATATCCACCGCCCATATCCTGAAGCTCTAGAAATTCCTGACCATTTATCCCATCTTTTGCATATAAAGTGTCTGTTATGCGTAAATATGTACCACCAAATCTGCCATTGTGTGCCGATGAATATGCTATGACAAGTGGAGTATAATCATATACCACTGCGGTGTTTATTTTTGCGATATAGCATTTGTCGTAATTGACTGCCGTAAACCAACAGGCGTTTACTGACAAGCCCACTGCCAAAATCGTTAATGCTAAAAGTTTCTTAATCATCTTTTCATTCTCCTATTTTAAAATTCATTCATTTGCCATAAAGCGGTTATTGTGGTATTGCCTGTTATCGGGCCAAGTGCCGTATCCCAGCCAATCCATGTGAAATTTCTATGGTCTGGGTGATGGGAAATTGGTGGTGAACATGTCGGTTCAGTGGCATATCCATTATCTGCAACCGATTGACTTAATGCCCCACCGCCTGTCCGTGTACCGCCAGCCAAGTCAAAATAAACGGTGTTCAGTGGAATAATTTCGGCAAACTGTGCTGTATATGTTTTATTCTCTGTAGCAACTGCAAGACTCGGAGACCAACCAGTGGCATAATAGCCCGTGGGAGCTTTAATTGTGGTGGGATACACAGGGAGATATCCTTCGCTTACAGATAAAATTATATTATCGGCAGTATCATCATTCCATGTTCCCACACCTGTATTGAATGTTATATTGTAACTGATATTTGTCATTACATCAGAATTTGTCGGTGGATATAGGTTGGGGGCGTTTTTAGAACAAACACTGGAACACATATTGGGCATTAAAGCATCTGCACTTGGAGAAGCAAACCAATTAACACCATTATAGGAATATATAATTGAAGCCTGTCCACTTGGTGCCCCAGTACTTCCCCCAGCAACAAACATGGAACCATTCCAGCAGATACTGCCCACACTATCTGCCACATTACCCGCATCAGAATTTAACCAATTTATTCCATCATAAGAATATACAGCAACATTAGAACCAAAACACCCAGCAACAAACATGGAACCATTCCAGCAGATACTGCCCACACCACCATTATTTCCTGTATAAATAAGTAGTTTCCCATTGGTAGAGGCTGTCCAATTTATTCCATCGTAAGAATATACAAGAGGTTCACAATCCCCTTGATTTCCCCCAGCAACAAACATGGAACCATTCCAGCAGATAGCCCTACCTCTATGAAATCCTATGCCTGTTGACGGATATATTCCTCTTCTTGTCCAATGTATGCCATCAGTTGAATATGCAGAATTGCTTCCAGTATTACCGCTACCTTGCCCAACTGCAACAAACATGGAACCATTCCAGCAGATAGCACCCACAAGTAAAAATATATCTGCATTGTCAGATAAAGACCAATTTATTCCATCGTAAGAATATACTAAAACATTTGCGGGGCCTTGACCGCATATTCCCCCAGCAACAAACATGGAACCATTCCAGCAGATAGCATAAACCTTTCCATAACCTGTCAGAATACTGCTGCCACCACCACCCATATCATAAGGAGTTGGAGACGGAAACCAATAAATGCCATCAAATGAATATGCTAATTGACGGGAATTGATTGTCCCTCCTCCACCAGCAACAAACATGGAACCATTCCAGCAGATAGCCCCTGTAGCGCCTGAACCATTATCTCCAAATAAAGCACCTATATCAGCTAATGAGACTAGCCAATTAACACCATCGGCTGAAATGATTATACTATTACTCCCAATAGCCACAAACTGAACATTAACATTAACATCATATAATGCTTTTATTGTCTTACTTGTGACAATATCAGTCACAGGACTATCCCACTCTCTAAAAGAATATAATGTTTTTGTAAATACTGGTGGAGTAGCATCCTTACCGGATAATAATCTTTGTAATAACTCACCACCACCTGTTCTTATCCCACCATCAAGGTTGAATGTCACTATGTGATATATATAGTCACCAAATCCACATTTTTTCATTGTGTTAAATGCATTCATACTAGTACATCCTCCCCTTACCCATGAAATAAACCGTTCCATTATCATTATAGAACGAGCAAGGATAATTCCCTGTATCTGTGGTTGCTATTATTGCAGTGCCATTGAACGTAACAGCATAAGCTCCTGAATTGTTTATTCTCAACACCATGCCCATTTCAGTTGGCAGATTACTGATTGTGATTCCAGTGACCATCCCTGTGGTTGTGCAAACCTGAAAATCACCATCGCAATAATCTATTGCAACAGCTCCAGTGATATTGCCCTTGACATCCCTTGTGGATGCTATTGGAGAATAAAGTTCATTGTGGTTATGGTCAGTTAGGGCATATTTAATTGTATCCTGTAAATTATTTACTTCCAGTACAGGATATTGCGATAAGAACCATGGTATTTCAGCAGGGTCGCTGCCAGCAATAAACCATTTGTATCTGATATAATATTGCGTGTCTGGTTCTACTGACTGCAAAGCAACAGATAATTTTTCCGAGTAGTACGGAGTGCCTACACCTTCACTTGGGAACGCAAGCCATTCTTCACCGTCTGAGATCTTCAGGTTTGTCTGGGCTGTTGCTGAATTGAAACTTTCTGTTGCCGTTCCTGTATAATCTGCTGTCTCAAAAACTTCCATTGCAAAATGCAGAACTGAATTGTCTTCCATTGTAGGCACTCTGAAAAGCAGTGTTTCAACAGATGTTCCACCACCTACACCATCAGCACCTATGTATTTGACCCATGTAGCACCTGCGAAATCTGCCTCAACAGGAGTCAGTGCGGTTGCAGACTGTTTGACAGCCATGTAAGGCAGGGATATTGACGGAGTTAAATTCCAGCCTGTGCCTGTGTTGCCAGAGGCATATGCTATGTAAACAAATGAACTTGTTCCGTCATCCCCATCTGTACCATTGCTTCCATTTTCCCCGATGAATTTTACCCATAATCCCGCAAAGTCTCCAACGACTGGGGAACTTATGACTATTGCCGAATATAGTATTGCTATGTATTTAAGGTTTGCGGAATGAGTAGCCGTGAATCCTGTGCCGGAATTGTCAGAGGCATACCGGATATAAAGGAAAGCGTCAACGCCATCTATCCCGTCTATTGCATCAGTTCCGTTCTGCCCGTCATCCCCTATATATTTGACCCATGTAGAGCCGGAGAAATCCGATAGTACGGGTGTGGAGATTGCCGTGGTGCTGTGTATTTCAGCACGATATTTCAGACTATTAGAAGGTGTAAGGTTAAATCCCGTACCGGCATTATCAGAAGCATAAGCGATATATACGAAAGCATCAACGCCATCTTCTCCATCGGTTCCTGCTGGGCCACGGATTGCCCCTACATTATCCCAAGTCGCACCATTATATACATATCCGTCACCGTCTGCCAGAACCACATACAAATCTCCGGTAGTAGGGTTAACTATAGATGCTAGATCGCCTACAGTAGCCCGAGAACCCTTAATTTCTACAGAAGTACCATCTGCGCCCTTATCCCCCAAATACTTTACCCAAGTAGCACCGGCAAAATCCGTTATAATTGGAGAACTTATAACCGTAGCACTGTGTATTTCAGCTCTATATTTAAGTGAACCAGAGGGCACTAAGTTAAAATCAGTGCCCGTATCATCTGATGCATAGGCCACGTATGTAAAAGAATCTACACCATGTATCCCTTGTATTCCTTGACCACCGTCATCACCGATATATTTGACCCATGTAGCACCTGAGAAGTCTGATAGCACAGGGGTTGTTATTGTTGTTCCTACATGTATTTCGGATCTATACTTAAGACTGTTGGAAGGAGTCAAATTAAAATCAGCGCCAGCGTTATCAGAGGCATAAGCAATATAGGTAAAGGAATCAGTTCCAGGTGTTCCTTGAGGCCCTCTTATCAAACCTATGTCCACCCATATTGTACCATTCCATATCCAGCCATGTAGTGTAGCCTCGTCTATATAGGTATCACCTATTGTAAGATTTTCAGTAGGCAGATCAAGATAAGTAGATACCGTACTTTTGATATTGATACCCATCCCATCTGAACCAATATATTTGACCCATGTGGCAGTTGAAAATGATGCAGACGTGAGAGGATCTATCGGTATCGGTGATTCTATTATCGCCATGTATTTTAATACGGATGACGGAGCTATATTCCAATCCGTACCTATGGCATCGGAAGCGTAAGCGACATATAGAAAATAACTAAAACCATCTGCACCGTTACGACTGCTGTGATGCATTATAAATTCAGACATTTTTGCCTCAGGTGAAATTAGTTTTTATGTATCCGACAAACTGCGCCAGCGACTGGTAGGAAGTTATTATTTTGGCGTTGCTATACCTATCTTTCGCAGGATCGTCTATTATTCCTTGAGATAGGGCGCTTCTCATATATTCAAAGCAAGACTTGATAGATTGACCGTTGGGCACATCTAACCTTATTATGTTTGGAACCGATGTCTCAGGTTCTTGCCATTTTTCAGCATAATTATCCGTAAGTGTCATACCTGCCTTGCTGTCGAATATCTTCACTATTATACCGGCACAATCTATGGCACTCATCCTTAAGGAATATATGCCATAAATTCCTTCACTGTCATTAGAATGAATATTGTCTGCGATATATTTACCAGCAGTGGCTACACCTAAGGTTCTTATTGGAGTCAACCAGTTATCTAATGTAATACCCCCAACCATATATGCCATGAGGCACATTATATTCAGGTCTGTATCAAATCTCATTCTAGGGCTTGGCCCGTAAAGTTGCGGTAGGGCTATGGATTGTCCACCGGCTATCTCAAGTAAGGCCACCTTAGCCCTGACAAAATTCACATATGTACCTACTTTGATGCCCTCGCAGAGATCTGTGATAAATATTATCCTCTTGCCATACTTACCGCACATTTCCTTAAATGTATCCATGTTTTTAGTCATGTACTTCTGCGAAACTGGATATGTATAAAAATCTGGCATATCTATATCCAGCATCCAGACTATCCTGTCGAACTCACTGAGATCCGGTGGATTATTGATGACATCACATAATACTAGGTTATCCGGCTTATATTCTTCACTGTACAGTAAATTATCAAATACTGTTACTTCATCCTTTATAAATACCTTACTAACCCTTGCACACAATTCACTGTTTATAACACTGCCTAAGTATCCAGCACCGCCCAGTAATGCAATTTTCATTTAATTCCCCACTTGTTTTTAAAGTATTTGGTATCCTCAGGTACACCACAGCACCCGTCAATCTTACGTGTAACGCTTTCTCCGTGGTATACTACGCAATCAGAGTTATAAACCACCCTGTAACCGGCCTTACGTGCCTTTAAGCAGTAATCTGTGTCGTTGAAGTCAAATGGTAAGTTCTCATCGAATCCCCCTATTGCTATAAAACAAGACAGATCTAAACCGGCAAGGGCAAAGGTGACAGCTTCCATCTCTTCATAATAACCAGTTTCGCCATCTTTATGTAAACGCTTACGGTATCTGTGTAGTGCCCCACGGTTCATATCTATGTCCACACCACCGTGTTGTATTTCATTGGTACCGGTATAGATAAGTTTAGCTCCGGTGACACCTACCTTATACTCTTCAATGTACAGCGAATGTATGAGTGGGTTTATCATCTTCCATATGTCTTGCACATCAAAACCTGAGATGTCATCATTCATCAATAAATACTTGCCGTAATTCAACATATTGGCTCTGATTACTTCATTATGTATACGGCTATAATTAAAGTCATAATCATAAACCATATATTGAATACGCATGTTAAATGTCATGCTTTTAAAGTATTTTAAAAATTTTTCGGTATCTCTCTTATGTATTGCAATACAGATATGGCAATTTGAGTATCCCAACCTAGATACCATATCCGACAGGTTTTCAGGATTTTTACTGGGTATGATTATAAGTACATCCTGTAAGGTCATCTGTATATTCAAATGACTTAATGGCAGGCACCAGTTTGACTTCTGCAAATAATCCATCATCACTATTTTACACTTTATAGCCAAAGTCATTGGGAAACTATCTATATCTGATGTATGGGAGTTAACTGCCTTAATAAAAGTTTTACCCGACATGATAAATATTCTATGATCTACTTTTCCACTTATCAGATTAAGTACGTTGAATTGTGGGCACACCCTTGATTTCATTGTAGCTACTGTACAACCGTTTTGCACATGCATATAGGCTAGGCCTATCAATCTGGGTGTAAGGTCTGGCATCTCTCCATAAGACACCATTATAAGGTCTTCATCGCCTGTTTCTGCCGACAATAACCTGAGATCCTGCATATACCCTGCTTTGTGGACAGTAACCCTATCTAAACCTTCTGATTTAAGGCCTAAGTCCCACTTTATGCCTATTAGTCTGGTATGGCCATGATATTTAATTTCCACTTAACACCTCGCATATAATAAAAAAGGGTGACCAGTTACGGCCACCCTTTAAACATCATTCAGATGTCATCATTCAAATGTCGCCTTGAGATTGTCAATCGCAACCATCGCCTGACGGTAGTTGTAATTGAAGGCTATTCTCTCGCTGACCACGTACTTGCGCTGATCGGCTTCGATGACTTCTGCGTTTTTATACTTGATCATCCGGCGATCACCGATCTCAGGTGAACGCTTGTTGAAGATGACCACTTTGTCTGAGTGTGCGGTCTGGGGAACTTCGTAGAACGGTATACCATAGATCACCGCAACAAGTCCGAGAGCACCGTCACCAGCACCGCCAAGACCAGTTATGAATGATGCGAGAGCCTGACCGGAAGTGCTTGCCACTTTGAAGTCCTTGTTCTCACGAACCATAGCGGCCTGAACTGATGGCAGAAGTCCGATAAGGTTGTTACGGTTACGTCCGAACTTACCCAAGTTGAACAGGGCTCTGTTCACCATGTCAAGATCAAATACATCTCCACCACCAGGGACCTTAGTGGAGGCATCCACTGATACGGCTGTAGGGAATATTCCCTCAAAGATGAGACGGGGATCATAGATGTACCAGTTTCCGACTGTTGCACTTGTGGGCGTAGGAGCTGTGGCAGTGTGGGTGGGGTCTCCATCCAGCATTGCGAGTTCTTCAGCTTCGGCAACGGCTTCGGCAAAGTCCATCAGGACATCGTTGACCACGTCTGGCTGACTGTCTTCAACAGCTTCTTCATCAATCATTGCAAATGACATGAGCTTTTTGGCAGTCCATGTTACTTTGCCTGTCGAGTATGAAGATGCAGTCGCAGTCACACCATCCGGCACGAAATACGCTGACAGCGAACTGTCTTTGCGAGGCTTGGATTTGGTACGTGTGGCCATGTTGAATGCTTTGATATGCTTGCGCATGAAATTAAGCTCACGGATGTAAGCGATAACCTCATTGGCGAGAGGGGCTGGCAGGTAGTTTTCAAGGCTTCCTGTACCCACAACCGAGAGAGCTTTCTTAATTGCTTCTGTGCTCATAGTATCTTTTCTCCTTATTGCGTTTGTTTGCGGTTATCGGCTTTTGATTTCCTGTTGCATCTTGAAATACAACGACTTCACCTTATCTTTCCCTTCTTTGGAAAGGGCGGCGTACTTTTCAGTGGAGTCCATATACAGGAGCACCGACTTACAGGTGTTGACATCATCGGTAGTCTTGAAACCATCGGGAGAGAGGAGCTTGAACTCTTCGTCCTCTTCACCTTCTTCGGTCTCAACAGTCTTGGCTTTCTTTTTGGCCTTTACAACAGGTTTCTCCTCTTCGTCTTCCTCGTCTTCTTCAACCTGTTTGGATTTGGCCTTTTTCTCGACCTTGACTTCGACCTTTTTATTTTTGGCCTTGACTTCAACTTCTTCATCCTCGCCCTCTTCTTCATCCTCAGTGGCCTTGGTTTTGCCATCGATCTTGTCAGAAAGGGCCTTTACGGAATCCGCAAGGAGTTCCATGGCTGTTTTCTCAGTGGTTTTCTTCTTGCCACTGATCTGCTCTCCGAGAGCCTTAATAGAATCAGTTACGCCTTTAAGCGCTTCCCCAACCTGTGCTTCCACGATCTCAGCGACAAGTTCAGGGAGTAATTCCTTTACTGCGCCGGTGATCGTCTGTTTTCTTTCTTTGCTTGTCATAGTTTTGCTCCTTTTATGACTTAATAGTTTCATCGACTTACCTATTACCTCTGTAATATTGGCATCCTTGTTACAGGGTAAGCCAACAACAGACACTTCCAACAAACGCATTTTCAAAATCTTAAATGCGACAATGTTTCCCTTCTCGTCTTTCTCAACCTCGACCTTGACCGGTATAAACCGTATCGAGAAGTTACTGAGAATGCCCTCCTTAATTTTAGTCCAGATGTCATCAACGTCTTTTGCGTTTGATATGAGACATTCAATAAAGAGGCCTTTTTTATCTAACGCTGTCTTGAGCACCTTGCCGATTGCTTCGTCGGTGTCGTGATTGAAGAACATGGTGTTGGTTCCTGGTTGCAGAAGATGATCTCTGGCATCCTTCATGGCATCCATAGTGACCTGATCATCAACCCAGTCAATGGTTTCAGTAGTGGCATAACCCTTACATATGCGCTTACCACCTTTTTCCTTAGCACTCTTGGCTGACTGCATAAATGATTTAAAGTTACCAGCATGGCACTCTACATAACGAGGCAACTGATTCTCTTCTGCAAGCTGGGCTAATACTGCTTCATCACTTATTATCAAATTTTTAAATCTCTTTGATTTCATCCCTGTTCCCCCAATGTTGATTCCACAATATTTGAAATGTCCGTAGATAATTTCCTATAGTCTATTGTTTCATCGGCTTTATATCTTTCCACAAGCTGTCCTATGTTCCCTTCAATAACAGATTCTTCTTTGGGATGTAATTTAAAATCCCCCAAGGCTGAAAGTTCAACAACTTTATCCGCAGTCATATTCCTTATGGTATCGCATATACTGAATGACCTTAGAATCTGTTCTTCCAGAAACCGTACATTGTGACCATCTTCGCAGTCAATTCCTTTTTTACCAGTTGGTTTCTTAGCAGGTTTCTTTGCTGAATTAGTAGGCTTGTTGGTGTTATTTTCCTGTTGGGACGGAGGTATTATCTGACCCGTCACCGGATCAACCTGATTACCGCCAGGAAGTATAGACATGGGGGTGTCTCCCCAAGGCACTACCGGCTTACCACGGGATATACGCACTTCATTAATAGTGAGTACGCCGTTTTTGATATCTCTCTCATCCATGAGTGACTGAGCATCCATATCAACCATATCGATTCCCGGAAATGTAATCTCGTATTCATCGAGCCCAAACCCATCATACAATACTTCATTCTGATAGGCCTCGGCCTCAAGCATAAGCAAAGGCTTAAGACAATAGTCCTTCCAGTTCTGGTTCTGCTGATCTGGGTCTACCTTGCTGGTGGTATCATCGGATAAACCCATTATTACCGGTTGCATACCAAACACTGCAAATATCTTATTCCTAAGTTCCTTGCCATATGACGTAAATTCCATGTCCCTGTTGGTTATAGCCATTCTGGCGTAATTCAATTTGGTATTAACAGCTATCAACCTATGAGACTTGGAAACTCCAACGTGGTTGTCCTTCCAGTTCTGCTTAAATTTTTGCAACTCTGACTTGGGCATACCTTCGAGAGATAGTATTCCACTGGCTTCACCACCATTAATGAAAAAGTTGGAATTATATGTCGCCCTTAAAATATCGGATGCCACAGTATTCGCCAAGGAGTCCATGGGTTTTTCACCATATATGGTTTCACTGCTTGGTCGCAATACCTTAAGTATTACCTCATTTTTATCAAAGAATATACTCTCTGAACCTCTACTGGCACTGCCATTACGCAATGTCTGTTTGTATGCTTTATGATCTGGAAGCGTACCATTGGCATCGGCTATCATGAATAGTGTATCGGCCTTGATAGTATAAAGTTCATTAAGAACTCTGCCTACATGCACCTTCTCCATACTGCCCCTGCCATATACAAGCAGATCCCTGAGAAACTTAGTCCTAAGTTCCTTCATGGTCTCTTTGTTGCCATTTGGACGATCAAAGAAACTCTGTATCATTTCTATGGCGTGTTCATGGCGAGGACGAGCCTTTTTCGATTTATCCTTAAGGGTTATTTTGGGCTTTAACTTGGTACACGCCTCAACTATCCTATTGATAGTAGCGTTTATCCATTCATTTGATTTGTAGAACTGCCAAGCATCATGGTCAGTTATCCTTACAAACTGAGGACGTACATAATCATTGCCGGTGAAATCATTGATAAAACCGGATGCTGATTTGGTATAATCGCGAAATCCGATATCACTGCCTATTATCTTACGAGATGCCTTCATTTATTAATCCTCATCGTTTGTTGAAATTTCCTCAAAGCAACCTACCGAATGGAAATCCTCTTCGCAATTAAATATTGTACCGGCTGTACTATCCCAAACATCTTTAGAATTATGTACAAAGACGCCAGCGCTTAAGGCGAAATTAGAATATTTTTCTACAGATATGTCATACATCTTTCTGGATTGATGTATAATTTCTATACTTGACACTTTATGGTTATTTTCTACGATACATTGCCTTAAATTTGTAAGCGTTTTGTATTTTGTCTTACGCATTGTTCTAATTATAGATACTGGCGAACACTTTAGTGCCTTGGCTATTTTACCTACAGTTAAAAATGCGCGTTCCTTGATAGATTTTAAGGTAACTAATTTATTATAAGCATAATGATTTTTACCCTTTGTCCAAGAATAATCAAGCTTACCGCTATCGCATATTGACTTCATATGTTTACTGAAATTAAATTTACTTTTACGAAGTGACGCAGATATGCTTTTATTTCTACGTATAAGAATATCTGGATTTTCAGACATAATCTTTTTGACAATAGATCTAGTCCTCTTAATCACATCCACCTTGAATATTTTCCTTAACTCGTCATCGTCATATTCTTGATAACCCTTAATGGGTAAATTATTTTTCAGACAATATTTATTTCTAAAGGCAACCCTGCAAAATTTATTTTTAAATTGTTTGAATTTTGATAATTCTGGTTTAACACCCCTGTCTCTCAATATTTTAATATGTAATTTATAATGTTCTTTCTTACCCATAGCTATAAGATTTTCAATACGGTTATCTGTACTGTCAAAGTTAATATGGTGTATAACACAATTACCCAACCTGCGCATAGGGTTAAAATATTTATAAACCATCAGATGAACATACCTAAGTATGTTACCCTCTGACAAATCCCTATAGCACATGTACCTTTTTGATTTTTTACCGTCAGACTTAATTTTACCCTTATTGTTGGCACCCATATATAAAGGCATCAGGGAACTACCTGCAAATAATTTATCAGCCCTTATATACTCCCCATTACGCAATAAAAATAAGTGGTCTACTGTAGATTCTATAATTTTACCGTTATCTAAAATTATGCGAATATATTTATTGACTGTCTTAGTTATTCTGGGATTATAGGCTAACGCTGGAACTATTTTTTTTGTATTTGGTTCGATACTAAATACCCAGAATTTTTTATTATTGCCGCCATATTCTTCCACGAGTTGTTCAAAGGTAAGATTTCTACCATCTAGCAGACTTACTTCTTGTGTTCCAACAAAACAACCGCCTTCTGGATGATCCACTTTTTTACCCTTTATATACTTAAGCTTTTTAGCCTCCGAACATAAAAGTTTGTCATACGGGTATTCCACGCGATTTTCAGTCAATGCATTCTTAGCACTCGTCGGTACGCTGTCATCCCTGTCACAGGATAAGATATCCACATTAAACCCTAAGTCGGTTAACTTCTGTATTATATAGGCTGACTGGTATTGATCGAATGTTATCTTTTTTATTACAAAACCCTTATCTTTCAGGGGGAGTATAAGCAGATTAAGCACACTATCATAATGTATTTCCTTATTTTTAAGTAATGCATTATCCCTGTCATGCTGTGGGCTTATCCAACCTATTGCATCTATTTTAATCAGAGCCTTTTCTACTGTCCTATCCTCTTCAGGTATATCTTCTAGTTTTATTTCGGCAGTAGGCTTACTTAAATTCTCAGAAATCTCATATTTATCTAGTTGCAGTTTTATACTACCAGCACAATGACCCAAATCGAAGGCCAACCTATCCTTGTTCTTAGATAAGTCGAAGTGCATACAATATTCCACACCCTCTACTGGCTTCAACCATTCATAATATACTCCATTACCTGCATAACCATTAGCCCTGCACTGCGGATAATCTCGGCATACATATTCATCTGTATTTATATCCCTAGCTTGGTAAACCTGACAAGCCCTACAAATTTCACTCACATTCTCTTCTACAAAATCAGGCTCAGACCAAAATGATTCTATTACGCCCATTGGTTGCGCACCAAAATCACGCATAGTTCTACGGTAATTACGAGCTAGGGCATACTTATAATCCTCTTTAGTTTGGAGAGGGTTAATATCCCATGTTGCCGCTTGAACTGAGTACCCATCTATCCTACCCTTAAGTTCTCCAAACTTCTTCATAGTGAAGTCGTCTTCATGGCGAGGAGTAGTTATACCTATCATCTTGTAATGTCCGGCGAAACGAGTCATACAACTTCCGTAAGCGGCCTCCCAGCATTCCTCGGCTCTGGACTGTGAATTTTCATCATTATCGTTTTCAAGAAAAAATGCTAACTCATCACCAACCCATTGCAATGTATTATAACCAAGCCAACTGAACCCCTGCGAGTTACCAGACAATGCCGTGATACCCTTGTCAAAACAAATCACCTGACCAGTGAGATCTTCATGTTTACCATGGAACCAAGGACAGTTATTGAGCATACCCACGAACTGCTTGAAGAATACATTTTTGGCCTGACCCTCATTACGTGCTACGTTAATGAAGTATATTGGACTTCCTGGGGCTAATCCATAGTAGGCTTGAGGGTCTATCATACATAAACATTTATAAATACCATAAAGGTGTACAATTGAAGCAAGAAAATCTTTGCCTGACCCCTTGCCAAGGAGAGTTAGAGCCTCTCTTACTTTATCATCACAGATGGCCTTTATTATTTCCAATATTCTAGGCCTACAGCCTGTACGCCCGTTCCATTTGAGATTGAGATATTCTCTACTGGTAACAAAGGTCTCTACATCCACAGGAATCTCTTCCCATATGGTTTCTTTCTGTTTACCACGGGATAAGCCGATGGCTATTTCCTTGAATACATCGAAGGTCTTCTTCTTTTTTGGAGGGGGCATATATTACACTCTACCAGAGAGGGCTACCATTTCCAGCCATAACGTGAACAGCATGGTCTCGCTTTCGGATTTGGCCATATCCTTAGCAACTTTCTTTATAGAAGATTTCCCATGGAGTGCAATCAGCCTCTCCACCTTCTTTAATTTAGACGACTGTTCCGTATTACTGGAAACTCCATTCACAGTAATACTATAATGGTCTCTTAAACATTTTTTCAAAACTTCGTTCATTATTTTTTCTCTTCTATTATCTCTGCATCCACTACCGATCTGTTCGCCCTCTTATAAAGGGAGATGTCCCCTTTGGTCTCGATACTCAACTTAGTAAGGGCTTCCTTGATACTGTTCTTAGTCTCTTCATCTTTCACGTTTTTATCTAACAGGTCTACTATGGCCCTCAGCATTAATTTCATACCGTCTATGGTAAGCATGAAATCATCCTTGGTCTCATATTTGTGTATTCTCTCAATCACCTTGGCTATATTTTCCACACACCTGTTTACTCGGTCTATAAATTTACCGCTACCTAATGTAACCATACTTTCCGATAAGTCAATGATACCTTTATACTTTTCACCAGAAGTAGTGGTTTCATCATTTAAAATATTTTTAACTATCGAAAGAAATTTTGCAGAACTACTGGCTTCCGGTGGCCTAGATGCTATCTTCATGTAATTTATGAGGATTGTTCTCAACTGAGATAATTCAGGCTTTAGATCCAGTATCTGCGGATCATTTAAGAACACTTCCATAAGGTTACCCATTTCAGCTTCATATATGCCTCTGTACATTTTTGCCGTAGAAGAGGTCAATGGCCTAAGTTCATTATCCAACTTATTAACAGTCACTGGATAATTTTGACCACCATGGCGATTACAAAATAGGTAACCTTCAACCACACCTTTCTTGCAACGTATCTTAGGCAGTTCAAAGTTTTTAGTACCATCTTCATTCTTCTGGTATCTTTTCTTAAAGCACCTCAGGCTGTGTAAATTATTTATATTTGACCTGTGTTCAACTGGAACTACAATATCCTTGAACGGCTTCAGATGTCCGAACATTTTATTGATGTCTTTTGAATTATCCGGTATTGCTACTTCTTTTACCTTTTTCATGATGAACTCCATATTTTAGTATTGTCTTAAAGACAATACTAATACTCTTCAGGCCTATAATTTTCTATTAATGAAGAAATTTATGAATGGATTTATACTTTCTCTAATCCCATACCACACTCACCCCCGTAGGGGGTGTGGTCTTGATACTAATAACGTGTAGCATTACATGTAATGGTAAACAATGAAGTAATGAGATATAATGAAGATAAACAATACATATAATGGTATGTGATTTTAACTGTTTTGAAATCATCATTGTATAATGTCCTTGAACGTACTTTATTAATCAAAGTAAATAATTAAATTAAGGAGAAATATGCATCCACTTAAAATCGCAATCACAGGTGCCGATGGGTATATTGGTCATAATCTTATGGAACATTTGACCAAGCTGGGACATATTGTTCATGGTATAGTCAGGTCAGATACTAAGAGGGATAATTTCTATAAGGCCGATATAACCGACAGACATTCAATATTTAGGGCAATGCTTTCGATAAAACCGGACGTAGTCATCCATACTGCCGGTATCAGTAGCTTATCTGCTTGCGAGGTTAATCACGAACTCGCTAATGAAGTTAATATCACCGGTACTGAAAATATAGTTAATGCCATGCAGGGTTATTGCCCAGATTCTAAACTGATATTTATTTCATCGGATTACGTATTCAACGGTTTAAAGGGTGACTATACTGAAGAATGTGGTAGAAGTCCCGTGACCCAGTACGGAGTATGTAAACTGCAATCAGAGGATTACATAATTTATAGTCTCAAAAATACGGTTATTGTCAGAACTGCAAATGTTTATGGCCGTGGCGGTGGGTTTTATAATTTTCTCCATAATTCACTATCTCTAGGCAAGACTATCCCTGCCTATACCGATACCTATTATACACCGACATTCATCGACTACCTGACTGATTCAATAGCTGGATTAATATCGGTCGATTACAGGGGTATAATCAACGTGGCCGGTAATGAGAATATAAACAGGTTTAAATTTGCAATCAGAATGTGTGAAGCAATGGGTCTTGATGCTTCTAAGTCAATAAAACCCGTGGAACAACCCCATGATGGACTCCTTGCTAAGGATAGTTCATTAAACACTTTGAAATTGCAGAAGCTGTTAGGTAATTATTGCCCCAGTATACGTAGATCTCTTGGAATATGTATGGGCAATATTATAGCCCCATACTGTTATCATGGTGATGCACGTGGTATGATTTATGGCATTACCCATGGACTTCACTGGGAAGAGGTTAATTATATCGAGTCTGTCGAGGGGTGTATCAGGGGTAATCACTACCACCAGAGTACTGTGGAAGCATTTTACATAATTACCGGTAGAATAAAGGTAACCCTTAAAAACATATCGGATGGTTGTGAGAAAAACTTCATCGCAATCAAAGGCGATATTATAAATGTTCCTATAAACACAGTACATACCTTTAGCATGATAGAGGATTCGCAGTGGATAAACATGTTATCTAAACCGATAGATCCTTCTGATCCAGACATCCATACTGTTTGAACTCTTTATTGATTATACCGGTGTTAGGCCTATCTTATCACTAACAAAGGGGGATATATGCTTAAGAAGATGTTTATGGTCATTGTGTTACTTGCTATGCCTATCTGCTTACACTTATATGCAGAGAGTGATGATGAAGGCGATTATGAGGAATTTAGATCCTCCCATTCTGAGGACTCCGGTACTTCAAGTAAAAAGAAAGTTGAAGTCAAGGGCAATACTATCGCCCAAGAGTCCAAAATGAAGAAACATAATCCCTCATCGGTATGGACTGTGCGCAAGTGTGACAGGTGTAATGGGACTGGTTCTACAGTTGGAACAGTATACGATAATAAAAGGAATACGGTTGTCAAGATAATGCTGGCCTGTCCGAAATGTAATGGCAGGGGCTATGATGGAATGACCAAACAGTAACAGGAGATACATGATTACAGCTTTTTATATCGTCTTTACCATTATCACGGCCAAGTCGCCTGTGAACGCCAAGTCATTTGAACTTGGCGTGGTATCCCTTACCGTATTGCTGGATATGTTTCTAAGTTTTTATTTATATATGGCCTATGCCGTAGTATCCAATAAACGCACAGAAAATAAGATAAACGTATTAGAACAACTGAAAAGCATAAATAGAAAAACACCCAAGGAGTAATGATGGAACAGGAAGCCGAATCAACCGTACCAGCCAAGAGTGGTAAATTCAGAGGATACAGAGACGAACTATACCCCCCAGATACTATGGAAGTCGATAAGGGTAATCTCAGCGGTTTCTTTAAATTCATGCATTCAAGGCACAGGGTATGGCGCAACCGTTTCATTAAAAAACTCCCCAGAGAACAGTGGGCAAACCATAACAAGATACTGGCGCAGTATAAGTATACCAATATCTACAGACAGTTAGATAGGGGCACGCTATGGTGCCTTGAATTTATCGTCAAGCCCTACCGCAAAGCACTTAAGGCTTTGCCACCGGCAGATATCGGCCCGAAAGCAAAAGCCAAGCATCGTGAAGTTCTCAAGAACCTTATATTCCAACTTGTGATGTACAGACTCTGCAACCGGATTGAAACTTTTGAGAAAACCGGTTTGCCGACACATTCAGATTTCAATCCGCTTAAAATGCTCAGGAGATTGTACAAGGTTTCTAAAATACACAGCCCCATGACCAGCGCACATATCACACTTTCTGGTTCTAAGGGTTTCCGCAAGATGGACACCCTGACTATCTGCATGATGGATGCTTGGTATAAGATGGATAAGGTTGTCGATGGTATTCTCAACGCTAAATCTGGTGAGGATATCTATAATGCCATAAGGCTTATCCGTTGCTGTGGTGGGTTCATCGCATATGAGATCTATTGCGATCTCTGTTATGCCAAAGTCACCAAGTTCACCATAAGCGACTTCGTAAATATAGGGCCCGGATGTTGCGAAGGGATAAGGCTTATCTTCCCGTCAACAAAGGGTGCCAAATCCATCAAGGCCAGATTGTATGAACTCAAGGAGATGTCGGCCAAAAAGTTTGATGAACTTAGGATAGTGTTCAGGTATTACAACAAGTACGAACCTGAGATGAATCAGCTTTCCCTTAGGACTATTGAACACAGTCTCTGCGAATACAGCAAATATTGGTTACAGTGCAAATGTGTGGGTAAGAGACGTATGATATATGACAATCCCACTGTTTCTAAACATCCTAATTGCACGATAGGCGAGGGTGGCGACAGTCTTGTTATCGATAAAGATTATTACGGTGAAAACTTCTATTACAAAACTGAAAACTTTGGTGACGGTGCCAATGGTGATTGGAAGTTATTTCTCAAGGAACATCCGGCTGAGTCCAATAAGGATGGTGTCAACTATGATATCTTGCTTGCATTCATAACTGAACTTAAGGATGCCTACGATCTCAAGTCCTAACTGATAATGAATATTTAAAACATAGGAGAAACTGTCTGTGAATAAGCCTAAGATAATTGCGGTTGTTGATAACAAGGGGTGGTGCTGGACTAATACCGTAAGGGAACTGTTGCCCCACCTCTATGACTTTGACATTAAGATAATGCGCAGTGATGAATACTTTAATACCGTCACCCCTGACTGCTGCGATCTTGTCTGGGGTCGTGGTTACAGTTATACATTATGCAAGCCGGAACTCAAGATGCCACCATTCATATTTTCAGTAACCACCGGTAACAAGTTGCTTAATGATCAGATTAATAAATGTAAGCCTACTGCACATCTGGCATGGGGTATAATATGTCAGAACAATTACGCCTTAGGTAAATTGAATTATGCCAACTACGATAAGGTATGGATGATACCCAATGGGGTTAATACCACTTTATTCAAACCATTTAAGACCCATGGTATGTCAGTAGGTTATGCCGGTAATGATGAAAGGGCAGAACTTAAGGGTGTTCATCATGTCATTGAAGCCTGTAAGATCTTGAGACTTCCATATACCGAGACTACCACGATAAACTCCGATACAGGATCTGTGACACCTTATAATAAGATGCCACAGTTCTACAACAGTCTCTTTGCATATGCTCAACCCAGTGAAGCCGAGGGTTGTTCTAATAGTGTTTCAGAGGCTATGGCATGTGGTAAACCCGTTCTTATCTGCGAGGGAGTGGGCTATCATGGAGAGGTTTGCAGGGATGGCATCAACGATTCTCAGGGTAATGTAGTGTTTGTCAAGCGTGATGGGCAAGACATAGCAGACAAGTTAGCGATACTTGTTCACAATCCCCACATCTATGACCGCATATCTAAAAATGCAAGAACATTTGCACTCATGCACGATTGGAAATATGTGGCCAACATGTACCGCAATGTATTTAACTTATTCTTTGAGGAGCACCCCATTGAACTTATTCCGGAACAACCCATTGAACTCATACCAGAACCTAAGCAAGAAGAACAGAATTTTTTTGTAAATCCTTATGTTGATATCAAGGTGAAGACATCCTTGCTTTACCGTGGCAAGGTATATCTTAAGGGGGATGAGTTACCAGTAACTCGCAACTATCTTGAAAATTTTACAAATGATGAATATGAGGAGATCATAAAATGACAATACTTAATTTATTGCCAGTAGGTGACAATGATATTACCGAGGTTGTAATGAATCCACAGGTTTATGTGGAATTATTAAAGATGGGTATAGAATTGGTGGGATTTGATAATCACTTTGAACCGGATTACATATTTATATTAAGTAAATACTGTACCAAGGAGACATTAGATTCTATACCATGCCCAGTGATATTATTCGACAAGATTGACGGTACGGGTTTAACCTCCAAATGTTATGAACTTATAAACCACCCCAAAGTTCATAAGGTTGCCAAGTCCTACCGTCTTGACTCTTGCGATAAATACAATGTGCCGTTTAAAGATAACAGATACTTCACTAAATTCCTATCTAGCGATACACAGGAACATGTAAGACTTCTCGCACAATCTGAATATGATAAACTTGCTGATGGCATCACTTTCGGTATGTATAACAAGATGGCTAAGGTGAGAGAGATAATCAACAGCCAAGGCATAGAGGGTGACAGGCCAATAGATGTGTTCTTTGCAGGTACTACGCAATATAGTGATAATAATCACTGGTCAGGACGGTTAATCACAGATCACCGTGTAAAATGCGCTCAGAAGATACTGGAATATGGCATTACTTGTGATAGAAATGTGGAAGTACATCAAGACAGAGCATTTAGTTACGAAGGTTACATAGGTAAAATGTTGCAGTCTAAAATCGTGGTCTCTCCTTGGGGATTTGGAGAAGCATGTCACAGAGATTACGAAGCTATCATGTGCGGTTGCACTGTCATAAAGCCCCAGACTGATTTTATGTTGAGTGCTTATAGTATATTCAATGTGGGTCATATGAATTTTTGCAGGGCTGATTGGTCAGATCTTGTCAGTGTTATTGAGGGTACTATGCGCAATATGGATTTTTACCGTGATACCAGTTGTCTTAATGCTAGGTTGTCTCAAGAAGTTTATAATAACTCAATGCCTGAGGCAATAGCAAAAACAATAGGGGGGCTTGTACAATGAAGCGTATATGGGAACAGTATTTTCCTAGAAATACACCTATAATAATCAAGTATTGTTGGGAAGTAATCATGGAAATATATGGTGGCGGTGGAACAACAATTTATTTTAGATTTAAGGAGGGGTGGTTCAAATGAGTTACTCATACAACAAAGAGAAATGGGATGAGTTCTGTGAAAAGTATAAGGGTAAGTGCGGAGGGTTCGAAAAATACTTCGACATAGAGGAGCAGATAAAGTTTTTCACACCTATACTTACAGATCTTAGAATCTATGATTATAAATGTGATGGCATACCTCGTACAGGTTTTATGACTACTAAACAGTTAAGCATCTTAGACATCTCCACTGGATTCGGAGTATTCCCTTGGATGTGTCAGCAACTTGGGCACAGGGTTACCTATACCGATGCCAAGCGTACAGAACAGTCTCAAGTATGCTATGATGCTCAGATAGCCTTGGGGCTCCATGATGGTATCGAATATGATTTTCATGTCAAGGATCAGGGCGATAAGAAATTCGGGTATAGGCCTATCCCATATTATCTGCGTAACTTCAATAGGATAACGGCTTTTTCATCGTCACCTATGAGTCACTGGAATACAAATGACTGGGATCTGTTTCTACAAGATTGCTGTGGACATTTGCAAGATACCTGTGACATAGTCTTAGTACTTCCCAATAGGGGTTCTGGGCAGATAAACTTATGGAGTTTTGTGAGTTCTGGTAGATTTCCCAATGGCTGGTCACCTGCATTTACACCCTACAGGCATGGCTATACCATGGCCAAGGGATATAGGGGGCAGGTTGAAGAAGATATAATTAAATGGATGAGAAAAAAATCAGAGGAAAATAAATATTAAACTACTGGGGTCACCATGGATAATACATTTATAGAATATACCATGTGGATTGTCGCCATATCCAGCATGATCGGTACACTGGCCAATATTCACAAGAAAAGATGGTGCTTCCACATATGGTTGGTCTGCAATATCGCTTGGGTGGCTTATGATATTCACAAGACTGCATATCCTCAGGCTGTTCTAATGGCAGTATACGCCATACTTGCAGTTTATGGTATTTATAAATGGAAAAATAAGGAGATGTAATGAATAAGTCAACTAGAACAGCAATGTTTTCAAGTAAAACTGGAGAGTGGTCAACCCCTCAGGACTTTTTTGATGAACTTGATGCCGTACATCATTTCACGTTAGATCCTTGTGCCACTATTAAGTCTGCTAAGTGTAAGAAGTTTTACACACTTGATGATGACGGGGCTTATTCTCTGGGATACTATCTCTTTGAACATGGCCACGTTATCGCCATGGCACCAGCCTTGGGGATAACCGTCGAATCCCAACACCTTTGGGATATTGGGTCTTACTGCCGGATACGGGTAAAGTGTCTTAAGTGTGTTTATCATATGTCTCCTTTACATTAAATATCGTTCATTAACAAGTATGAATAATAGGGTTATATGTAATGCTTAACAATGAAGTTCAAAATTTTTCTATAGTTTTCTGTAGGCAGATGGGCCGTTACACAGTAATAAGTATGATTACATGTAATGGTACTAAATGAAGTTCAAAAAATTATTACGGTTTTCTGTAGGTGATACCGGCATACCGTTCTACTGTATATGATTACATGTAATGCTAGGAGGAAGAGTTCAAAATTTTATTATGGTTTTTTGCAGGGTATTGGCCGTTTACACATAACTGGGTATGATTATATGTAATGATAGGTAAAAGAGTTCAAAAAATGGTTATGGTTTTTTGCAGGTGAATATACATGCCCAAAACAAAAAACCCCCTGCCCTAATGGCAGGGGGGGCTAATTGCTTGTTAGGCTGTCTTTGCTTGCTTTGCCAGTTTGACAAGCTCTATACTAATCCGGCTTGTTATCGTTGCTGGCGTAGCTTTAAGCGTAGTCGCTACACGCTTGCTGTAAAACTCAATGTCGGATACTTGCATCTTTGCAAGTCCGTTAATGTAGCATGACATTGTTTTTGTATTGCCTATACCATTAACGCACTTTGTAAACTCCTGTATCCAGCTGACTGACTGACGATCTGTATCTTTGATCAATCTTTGATCCGGGCTCGTTGCTGATCCCGTATTTTTAAGGACGTTAAAACCACAATCAATTATCAGGTTTATTGCCGGTAGTTTATAGGCTATACCTGTACATACTGCTAGGATCGCCATCTTTGACTTGCTAATGCCTACTGGTATTGCCTTGTCACCTTTTGCGCTCCAGTTTAAGCCTATTGCGCTGTACTTGATCGCTGTAGGCTTTTTAATCTCCGTTACTGTTGCGCTTGTGTTTTTGTCGTTAGTTGCGCTTGTGTTTTTATTTGATTTTGACATTTTAGTGATCTCCGTATTATTGTTATTGTTTTTATCTACCTGTATCTAATCTGTTAGTGTCCAACTAACATTATTTAATTGTAGTTTACATGGATAAGTTAGCATTATATATAATGTAGTCAATGGCATAATCATATTTATTTTAAATATTTATTTTTAATATATTATGTATACATTACATATAATGTATAGACTTTGGCATAATATATGCTTACATGTAATGCTAATAATCATTATCATATCACTACATATAACCATACACACGTGTATGCAGAATTCCATACGTTCGGAATTCCTTTAATTATATGTTCACATTCCCTTCCTTCATGGGTATAGGCTATATGTAATGTAATATTCAAATACACTGCTTATAACGGCTTTGATTGTGAATTTTAATTTCATTCATGGAAGTTGATTTAGATGAATATGGAACGATTTGTAAATTTCAATGCATACGTTACTGCACCAAAGGTAATATTATATTTCTTTGCAAGCTTTCTTTTAGATATACTGCTGTACATATATTCCCGATATAGCTTACGCCTAGTTTCATCTGTAACACTGCAATATCTACTATGGCGCATTCTACCCTTATGCTTAGCATCTTGTAAATTATCTTTACAAGTTCCAGTCCAAAGATGTTCTGGATTAACACAACACGGGTTATCACAGGAATGACAAACAAATATTTCAGGAGATAATTTTATATTATTAAAAAATTCGTACATAAAACGGTGAGCTTTAACTACCCTTCCATTATCTAATACTGTACCATATTTATCCTTATTAAGAATACCTAAATATTCCCAGCAACCAGTATTAAAATTAGTTTTTGTTCTAAATATAATTTTATGTATTGTAGAACCTTTAATATTTATACGTTTACGAGAATTCATATAGCCTCCTTATTTGCAGTATAACATCTTTCACTATAACTATAGATTCACTATTGCGGAATTCATTTTATATTATATTCATGGAAATCGATTCTAAGGAACATGGAACAAATTAGAATGCTGTTTTTAGAACTAAGGATAATAACGGGTTTAAGCACAATTTTCTGTTCATGGAAATTTACGTTTAGGGAAGAACATGGAACAAATCGGCAGTACAATAAAAAGGCAGGATTTTCACCTGCCATATTACTGTTTGTTGGAATTACAGTGTGGTGCTGTCTATGGAAATACAACCATTGTCTGTTACATGGAAGATCTCAGTGATGGTGTCGCCGGAATCCTCATTGGTGCTCTCGCTGTCAAAGCAAGTCATTATACCCTTTAATTCCTCCTTGTCCTCACCTGCCTCATTAAAGTCTATGGAGATAGGATTTTCAAACCCATCCTTTAATGAGTTGCTAAACATCTCTTTGTAAAACGCCGCTACTTTTTGTTCCCTTGTCATCTTTTTCATTTTTATCTCTCCTTATGTTGTTGTTCCGGACACCTTGTCCGTGCTATAGTATACTATGGAGAATTGCAGGACACAGCATGAGTTCAAAATATTTATTCTACGGCATCGGCAGTATGTTGTTCTTTTCACACCACCATTGTTGAATAAATAGTCTTGATGTTTCCAAAACCATTACTGATATGGGAATCCAACGACTCTTTGAGACCGATGTCTTCCAGTCAACGAGTTGTACACAGTAAGCCTTTTCACTTTTGTGTATTATCTGATAATTCCGGGTAGAGTAATACATTATTCCAGTCTCCTTAATTTCCACGCTCCGGTCACTGCCATTGCAAAACAGATTCCTAGCAACAGGTAGCTTCCGGTAAACGATGCTATAAAGGTTGCAATTCCGAGACATATCATAAAGAGGTATGATTTTTCCTTGGGTGTCATGCTGTCACCTTTGATCTTAACATACGTTCCCTTTTGATACGTACACCTAGCATCTCCCTCCAAAATTCCTCACGTGCCCAGTCATTACGGCATCTTGCGGTTTCCAGACTCTTACGAGCCAATTCGGTTTTACGGACTGCTCTGTCATGCATCATCTCCAATGTCTTCATTTTCGTCTCTCCTTGTTATTGTTTTAAAACTACCTTAAGATAGACTGCATATGATGTAGAGTCATACACAGTTCAAAATACTTTTAGTCTCTGTATTCGCAACCAACGTCTCCGATTTCCATGTCACAGAGGTGTCTTGTGTTTTCAACATGATAGTAACCGGTTACAATGATCCAAAGAGCCATTGCGTTCAATGCGACCTGTCTTGCAAATTTTCTCATCTTGCGCCTCCTCTTTTGTTGTTGCTATAGTATACAGTAAGGAAGTACAGGTACAGGATACAGTTCAGTATGAATGTGATAATATTATACTGCGATTCCTTGCCATATAAGCCATCACCCATACCAATACCGACATATATGCCTATAATGCTTAAGAAAGCACCTAGGAATGATGGTTATATGTTCTCCATAGTATGGCCTTAAACCTATACCAAGTAAGGCCATACGGAATTCCACAACAATACATAGCATTGAATTCCTAAACACTGTAGGTAATGTTATGTTCAGTAAGGCTTATACTATTTTGAATTCGGTAATTTATATTCATTAGAATTAACGCAGGTAAACTGAAAATAAGTTTCATGGAAGAATATATAAAGAGAGGAACATGGAACGATTCTGATATAAAAAAAAGAAGATAAGTTTGTAGTCCTTATCTTCTTATAACTGCTGTCAGACAACAACAACGAAACCGACAGCGTTTTCTCGTTATGCTGTCTTGATCATTTTCTCGATACCGGCGATCTTCGTCACCTCTTTGTGGTGCAGGAGTTCGGTACGGAGTTTGGCATAGTCAATGCCAAAGGATTTCGAGTAGATGCTCATGCAGTATTTCATGTGAGCAGGGTTCATCTTTTTCAGTGCAAAGTGATATGCACTGGTTGTCTTCTTGTTACCGTCATTGTCCAGACACTTCCCAAACTCTATGAGGTAGCCGAATGCCGACCTCGCAGGACTCTTGAGAAAGAGCTGGTTGTTCTCCGTTGCTGATCCTTTGTTCTTGAGATACGGCAGACCTGAGATTTCACAGATCTTTGCGACCTGTTCAAAGCTCGTGGTGAGATTGATTCCCATTGCTTTGAGGATGATGGCGAAGATCGTTGCACTGATGTTTTTCAGTGGTTTGTCCTTGAAATTGACGGGCTCGGCCTTAAAATTGATGACAGGTTCGACCTTTTTGGCCTTTATGACCTTTGTTTTCTCCGTATCTTTGGTCACTTTGGTGACAACGGATGGTACTTTGGAAGACTTAGTTTCCTCCTTTTTGACCATTTTGGGTTCCGGTTTGACCATTACAAGGGCTTTCTTCACGACTGTTACTACTGGCTTCGACATCGGCATTCTCCTTCTTTTGTTGTTTTGGACTTATTGTCCTTTATAGGCTGATACAATACACGTAATGCTTGTTCAGACTAGGTAACGTTCAAATTATCTTTTCGGTACATATTCACTGTCGAGGTCGTCGTTGAATATATCGGTAATATAAACCTTAATATCATTACGGTTTTTCCCTGTAACCTTGGTGTTGAATCCGAACTGTAGGCTAGGTGTAATGATAACTTCATGTTCTGTCCATCCGTCATAACCACCGTTCTCATCCATGTGATGGAAGCTAGTTGCCATCACGATCTTTTCCGGATTGGACTTATCAAGACTAATCCTTGTTCCGCAATCAAACCCACTACCGCTAGGCAACAGGTTCTTTTCGATAAACCTCAGTTCCTCTTCGTGTTTGTTTTGCCATTCCACATTACCGGATTGAATACATCCCACTGTAGCTCCGAGAAGGCTGGCGATCTTGACATAAAGTTTCATAACGACTCCTATTTGTTGTTGTTCTATTATCTCTCGTCTCCATACTATAGTATATAAGGATACACTAACACGGATGAGTTCAAAGTATCTTTTCCTATATACACACCTTGAATTCCACATTACATACAGTGCTATCTTCACAGAATGAGAAATAGCTTTCGGAATTCCTGGGAGAGTAAAGAGGAATTCAGTTATACAAGGGTGGTAAGGAATTCTATAGGCCAATTTAATTCTACTGGACTTAACCGCATATAACTGAATTTTATGTTCATGGAAGAAGTTTGATTCTAAGGAACATGGAAGGTTATCGATATAATACACATCTGTGGTTTATTACAGAACTAAGATCTGCTTTGACGGTAATAGTGTGAGGTGGTTCATTAATAGAATCAGCATAATCTTCATGAAACCTATTTATTATATGCCTGACGCATTCTGGGCAGTAGCCATATTTACCGCTTTTGTTTTCACAGTTGGAAAATTGGCACTTGGGATAACGGATATACCCGTTTCTGTGCATTAATCTGGTAAACCTTATGGCCCGTATTTCTTTGAGTTCTACAGCAGTGATTCCATTTGATTTCATTACAATCTCCTTATATTGTTAAATTACGATCTTACCCATTTATTTTCAGCGACTATCCAGTTATAACCAATACCTTTGAATACTTTATATACACTGGGCTGGTTTCTAGGATTAAGAGGCGGTGGAAAATCCAGTACCTTTGTAACCTTTTCTTTGATAAGTGCAGTTACGGAAGGTTTACCCAGACTTATGCCGCCTGTACGTATTTTTCTCTTATAGTGCTTATTACAGTAACCATGACTGTAATGAATAGTGTGGCATTTCTTAACCTTACATACCTTGTGTTCACCATGATAAAACTTCTGACTGTAAAAGTTCTTAATATGTTTTTTCATTATAACTCCTTATATTAATATAACAACGTTCCAACCATAATCATCTTTCACTTTCCAACCAAGGTACATATTCAGCTTTCCAACCAAGGTACATATTCAGCTTTCCAACCATGATATACTGAACAGTGATGGTTGGAATATTGAATAGCGTGGTTGGAATACTGAACAGTGATGGTTGGAATATTGAATAGCGTGGTTGGAAAGATATATACTACATGAATTCTTATACCCATATTCTATTACTGAACTGAATATACCACTGTATGTAATCTAGGAAGAATTGATTCGTTTTACTGAATAAAAGAATGTTTTGAGGCTAAATTCTTTGTTTTACATGATAATAACGTAGATATATATAGAAGATGGAGGCCTTAACCCCCTGCATCACTTTGTATTAACTTTGCATCACTTTGTATTAACTTTGCATTAACTTCGGTAACCCCTGCATCAAGTTTTTCTACCCCTGCGGTAACTTATTTCCTCTTTTATAACCCGCATCACTTTGTTCTACTTACTCTCTTAGATAGGATATGGAGCTGGCCTTCCCATTGCTTCCCATTCTCTCACCGCCCTCCACTCCCCCACTTATCCAACCAGCCATTCCACTTATCTTTTCCACAACCACGGCTTCCCAATCTTCCCAACAGAAGCGAGTTCATAACTACTCAATAATTAACTTCCTTTCTACCATGCTTGGGCGTATATGTGCCATTTTCATTTTTAGTCACCTTTCCATGACCATTGCATATGCATTTGATTCCACTTTCACCATCCCCCTGATTAGCTCCGAATCCTCTACACCTTGGGCACTGTATTAATCTTTTCTTTATCTTCATTTTACGCTCCCTTTCTTTTCTGCTGTTTATAAAGTCGCATGACAGGTGATCCATTCTCTTGGCAAACATTTTCTCATACATGGCTTCACCCTATATATTCTATAATAGCCTTGATACGCTTATATTCATTTTCAGTTATATCGTGTTTGATGAATACCGTAGCACTAGTTTCACCACCATACCGATACCTTTGCATCATATAGAAGAATGGCTTACCATCTCTAAAGTGACTTTCCAGTACGCATTCCGATATTGGCAGAACTATCTGATCCAATGATGATGTTGTAGTTCTCTGTATATTGACTGTGATAGGAAAATTCATCATTTTATCTTCCTCCCTTTATTTTCAATTAACCAAGTCTCGTATTCATTATGTATTTTCAACCACACCTTTCGCTTCTGCGGTGTACTTTCCCATATGAATATCTCCGTAAGGTCTTTACTTATGTTGGAATAGGTAACACATCCCACCCTACCTTCAATTATATCATTGATGTAGTCAAATTCACTATCATACCCTTTCTTTTTTAAGAAGATTAATAGTCTTGCGATAAATCTTGTATGCATTCTGCGTTTAGAGTAATTATTCATATATGCCTCCGTTTATTACTTGTTATCTTATGATGGAACGGCCTCAGAGGGTCATTCATATAGCCATTCTTTGGCTTTTTAAGCGGTAATACATACTTGGACACATCCAAGGGTTCTACATAGCCTAGATTGTATTCTGATATAGTATCTGAACTTGAGCCTTTGATTGTTATTAGCGATGTGTCATTCCCCATTAACAGTATTTTCGTCACCTGTCACTTCTCCCAGCTTACGGCTATTTCATTTTTGTGCATGTCGAGCAGTTTCTGCACCGCCCCCAGTATTTCAACAAGCTGTTCCATTTCCAAGTCATTATAGGATGGCGGTCTCAACCAGAATGGTTTGATATTTTCCTCAAGACTCCAACTATCTGCGGTAAGGTATCGAATATACGTGTCATTCTCGTTACGAAGTTCCTCACTAGCAGTTCCCCTTTCATATAACACTTTGGCATCCATTTCGCCTAAGTCGATATGGGGTACTTCATATTTGTCAGTGAAAAGTCTGACACCTTCCTGTATATTGGCAATCAATTCATTTTTCCAATCTACATACTCATTTACAAACGCCATCATTCTTTTCATAATACTCTCCCTCTTTTTGTTGTTGGCATACCATATACGCAGAGCTGTATTCAGTCTAGTATAAGTTCAACGGTAAAATTTCACATTGGGAAGTTTAGCCCATATCTGTATTTTCGCATCTCTTCTTGTAACAGCCCTTATGAAGATAACAGCACCGATATCTTCCATATCCCCGACCGCTACATACATATCGCCTATTTTCCCACAAGTATTTTCACCCCAATATGCACCACCATCATCATACCCTTGGTGAATACACATTTTCTGCAAATGCAGTTTTGCAGTTATATTTCTGTTTTCCGGCAATACATTCGGCCTTCCCATTGGCGCACCGTACTGACAGTTCATTTTCGATAATTTTATTTTCATTGTTACTCCGCACATTCGTGTTTAGCGTACATATCATCTGCCCATTTCATAGCCTGTTTAGGTGTCTTGTAGAAACCGACAAGCAATTCACCTTGACGGGTGTACTGTTCCAACTTCCACTGCTTTTCCAACCTGCCCCATATTACAGTAAAGAGTTTCATGCCATCGCCCCTACCATTGTAGAAGTAAGCCTTACCGCCAGTCATAACTTCAGGTACTTTGTTCCAAATGAGTTTTTCAAGGGATTGTTTCCTTAAATCAACACGTTCACATGTAGGACAAGATACCGTTACTTTCCAAGTTTTATTATCCTGTTCCCTAAACGCCATGCCTCCACACTTTTCACATGTTACTTCATCTATTGAAGAGCTCATATCATTCTCCTTTGTTGTTATAGCATTACCATATCACGGCATGGATAAGATTATAGGGTAAGTTCAGATTGTCAGTATGGCTTTCTTGACGTAGTATTTCACACCATCCCTGTCAGATAACCCCTTAGCGATTTCCCTTAATGCCGGAAAAATTCCCGCATCTTGCTTTTCAATACTATTTAAAATTGGTCTGTATACATTCTTGCTTTTACTGGCAATTACATATACGTCAATATAATCCGGTTCCCTTTCCATGATTTCACCTCATTTAGTTTCCCTTGTATACCTATTGCGCTTATTCACAACCTTGAATTTGTATCCCAACTGCTCCATTTCTCGCTTAAGGCTTGCATATTCCTTGGGCTTAGCTGGAACGGTAATTTCCATACAGTAACTGTAATAGGCTTCCCCATGCTGTCCGACATGTTGATAGCACATTATTCTGTCAGGGTGTGGTGGGTTAGAATAGGGCTGTTCAATAAGCAGGGCAATTATATCGCCTTCCTTTTTATACTTACGGAATACAACCTTGGTAACGTGTTTGTCTTTTTCTATTTCCGACATTTTACTCTCCTGTTTTTCTTTGGTATTCTTACGTTACCGTTTAAAGACGAATAACCGCAATGTTGACAACTCATGCGGGTTTCCATAGTCCTGTTGTCCTGCTCGAAATAGGCCGTCTTACCACAGTTAGGACATTCCGGATAATCAATCGTGCTACTCATTTTAGTTCTCCTGTTTTGTTGTTATGATACAGTAGACCGGTAAACTATTCAGGCAAGTATGGGTTCCACTTACCCTCTATTTCCTTTATGAGCCGGAGTGCGTTTCTCAATTCCGTAGTCTTGCAGGGGCATAGTTCACTGTCTTTTACACCTTTTTCCTTGGCTTCATCTTTAAGGTGCTGTCCGAGGCAGGTTGTCATTCTTTTCAGATTGTATAGAAGATCAGGGGCTTTCGATATGAGGAGCGCATTACCTTCCGCATCCTGTTTACCGATATTACAAATTGAGAAACCGCCATCCTTTTCAACTTTGTCAATCCAGAAAAATCCGTTCTTGTCCGACATCATCTTCCACGGTGCTGGTGTATGGTCTAACTTCTTAGTCATAATTACCCCTTGTTTCTTATTGTTTTATTAGATAACCGCTATCAGATATGGCTATAGCCCATAAAATGGCTAGAAACCGCTTATGAATAGCCTATTTGCCTTCATCCAGCATATCTTGTATTGCCGTATCTATGACGTTCCAGTTGATTCCGGTGTTACCGTCATGTTCCTCTTCCAGTTTCGCCTTGACCTGTAGAAGCTGGTCGTCAGTGAGTATCAGGTTGAAATTGTTTTCTGCTTGGTTTGCAATATCCTGTAAACTAAACCAGCATTCGATCTTGGTGTCGAGGAACTTGCGCCTCTTCTTTGATACGCCTGACACATTCGAGTTGATTTGCTTCGGCATGATATTTCCCCCTATTTTGTTGTTGTTATAACCTATACCGGCGAACTTATAACGCCAGAGTAAGTTCAGGCAAGCACCTTCTCACGTATGCATTTCAGCTTATAGCCACAATTTTTCAGGAGTTTGTTGAGGGTGAACCCCTTGTGCTTCTTTTCATTGTAGGTCTTACCGTATTCATCAAAGTATATCCAACTCCGAGCTTCGGCCTTGTTCAAAAACTTTTTCGGTTCCATTGCATCGGGCATCTTCCTATCTGTCAGTAAATAGCTGATTACCGTTTTAAATTTCCCTGTGTAACGTCCGTTCGCCATGATTCATTTCTCCTTGTTGTTTAGTATATAGTCCAAATTCGAGCTGATTGCCCGTCCTTACTTATTTTGATTCCATATGCAGAAGTGTTGGTGCAACCTGCAAACCCGTCGAACGGGCCGGTTCTATCACACCGCATAAATTCACCGAGGGAAAAGTTGTTACCGCTTCCCTTGTCAGTTATGACAAATTGTTCATCCTTTGCACCGTCATAGGCGTATGCGTTCTGGGTTTCCTCGTCTAGTTCCCAATAGGATATGATGTCACCCTTTCCAAGATACTTTGCTTTGAATTTATCCATTGATTCATCTCCTTTGCTGTTGTTATACTATAGGCGTTAGAACTTATAGATATAGAGTAGGTTCAATTTATAATACGTTGGATGGTTTCTCTAAAATTTTCTTCTGTACCCATACAGGCACTACGATTGATTCCACCGGTGTAATCCTTATTGTTTTCGGCTGTACGTATCAGCATACTTCCATCTACAAGTTTCAATCTAACATCTCCAGTATTGAAATACCACCACTGTTCACCCTTTTTAAAGAAACCCATAAGATAGAAGTGTCCAATGTGTATTTCAATATCAGTACACCCAAGTCCCTTGAGCAATTTCCCAAACTCCTGTTTGAAACACCTGCAAAATTCCATAAACTGCGGTGTCTTGCCCGATGATGATTCAAATTCCCGGCGATACAATTCTATTGTCTTTTTCATTTTGCCCCCTCGTATATTTTGAGTTCTGACCATGCCGGTGTCTTGAACTGGCAGTCCTTCGACAGCCGTTGGTTTTCACGTTTACGGTATGCAATTTCATGTAGAAAGCATGTTTGACAAATTATCATATTTCCGTCACCACCGGTAGGAAGCAGTTTCACTTCTCCATCGGCTTTGGCACAATGAGTTCCATCACACATGTTATTCTTGTTCATTGACAGTTTCCCCTAGTTCATAAGTTTCTTTTGTTTTTCTATCATAAACGTAATCATATCTTGACTGCCAGAAAATATCGGGCTGTCCGGTAAACGTACCCTGTAGAATTGTACCGTCCTTTGCCTTGTCAAAGAAGTAATAACGGTCGTTGATCACGTTCAACATTTCAATGCCTCTCGGAAAATCCTTTATAAAGGTTTTCGTTGTGGCAACCCTTTTAGCCTTTCGATACAGTTTAAATTCTAACGGCATGGCTTTCTCCTATTTTGTTGTTGTCATACTATAGGTGTGGGAACTGCAATGCACAGGCTATGTTCAAAATATTATATTCCGTCAAATATGGCATCTGCAAGCGTTTCCTTGGGGTGCTTTGATCCCAAACTGTGGAGATAGTCACCGAGTCCAGAAGGGTAGCCTGATGGCGGAGAACGGTATTTCTCGTCCAAGTCTATTATGTCACCAGCCATATCACAGCAAGCATCTTCAATGCGGAAACCCTCGCCGTCGGCGCTGTTTTCACGGGCCATGCTTTCCAGACACTCATGCATTTCATTGACATATCTGCGGTAGAGCGTCTTGTTCCACTGGGTCTTTTTCGGCTTACAGACTATAACCACAAATTCGTTTCGCTTGTAGCCTACCACTTTGACTTCTGTTTTAGATTCAGCGATAATCTTCTTGATTAGGCTTCCATCGCCTATGCACTTCCCCTTGGGTGCTGGTGGATCGTTGATGTGTTCCAACATGTGTTTAGTATTGTCGATAAATTCCCTTGAGCTAGGCATCGCAATTTTCCCCTGTTAGTTGTTCTATATCACCTTTGGCAAGTTCACATTCGTGATTGATACTGCCACCATCCTCTATTTCAGCATAGAATCGTTTTGTTTCTGCATAACCCACTACAGAAGGTGTCATCCAAATCTTGCTCTTGAAATGTTTAAGCACTCTTTCTGCTTGTGGTGTATATCCCCCATAATTAGTTCGCATATCAGTCTTTATTTCAACACTCATATTCATCCTCCTTGTTGTTGTTATACGATACAGCGGAGAAGTTTATAGTCACGAGTAAGTTCACTTATAAGCCCATTCCCTTTGTAGCCTGTCCTTAAAGTGCTGGTCAGTTTCCAGATATAAGTTACCACATTTTAGAACAAGTTGCTTTCCAATGTCTGCCTTATTCAACCGGCGACCAAGTTTTATTTCAGTAGACCATTTCCTTCCAGCCATTATTACAAATTTCTTATTTAACATGTTATATGTGACTATGATTGAAGTCTCTTTTGTTTCAGGATCATTTTCTTTGATGAACCTTATCACGTCCATCATAGCAGTCTTCGATTCCCTATCGGGGAGTTTGTTCACCAAGAGTTTGCACATGTTGGCACATTCACGATAATTGCGTATCATAATTCACCTCAGTCTAACAGTACCATATATTCTTTTGGCCAGTTGGTTAGAAATATTCCAAGTCCTGTTTCCATTCCGGCAAAGTCACCGAGCTGTTCAGCGCCTTTGATAAAATCATATACGGCAATCGCTTCCGGACACAGTTCTACGGATTCACCGGACATCGGATTGGTGATCATTCCAGGCTTACTGTCCATCAGCATGAGTCCTGACCAGAGTTTTTCCTCGGCGGGATTCAACAACTTAAACTTCTTGTTCTTAATCATTTTTACTCCTTTGTTCCCATTGTTGTTTATATTAACGGCAGATACTTATCTTCACCTATGGCTGTCATTATCTTCTTGCACATTCTCACCGTGGCCTCGTTCCTACCATCATAGGTAGATTTACTCCATGCCTCAATGAGTTTGAGATTCACCTTCATCAGGTTTTGCTGTAACGTCCGGTGACCGTTCAATATGGCCAATATGAACTCACCTTGTTCCTCTTTGCTGTCGCTACCGTTCACCCAGTCGATCAGATCTTCGCCGAGCTTTGCACCCTTGCTTTTTCCAACATCTCCACAACCATAATTCAGCATGATACTTCTCCTTTTGTTGTTAGGATATAAGGTACATGTGGGAAGTTTAATTACGCCACACTGTTCACAAATAGTGATATAAATATAATTAGAATGACTATGGTATAATCCCACCAATTCATAGGCGTATCCTCTGGGTTAGAATTAGTCTGCCTTGTCCAGATATGGATTATAGGGTAAAAGTGTTAAGAAAGGGCCAATGAATAGGTCTAATCAGCTCTTTCATTTCTTAATGTCACTAGTCTTTTCCAGCTTTTACGGACATCATTGTTTATGAATAACAAGGCTTTGCCATAATCGAGATATGTCTTCATAGGTATGAGTTTCTTAATATGCTTTCCCCATCTAGCCGGTTCAGATGCATGAATGCCATTACGACAAGCGTACCTGTATTCGGGGTGAAAGCCACCACCAACGTCATAATACCTTGTTGCCTTACGAATATACCCATTTATATGAATTTTATATTTCCAGGTATCGATATTTCCACCATAATCTAATGCAGTAGGATCATATTCATGTTCGAGGATACCCTTCTTAATGGATAACACTATCGTACCGTTCCTCTTCTGCAATTCAGTAGAGGTATCTTCAAAAGCCTTAAGCATCAGATCCTGATATTCATAATTTGATTCCAAGTAATCCGACAAACCATTTACGAGTCTTTTCTGTTTGGATGATAATTTCATCTTACACCTTCCTTATTGTTATAGTACGTTTGATTTTTCCCTTTGCATGTTTTGTAATATACCCCACGGCATTCGCCAGAGTCTTTTCCACATTGAGCCTGTCGTCATTGAACATAACCACAAAACTGTATTCGCCTATGTTTGACATCCATTGTATTCCGGGTTTCTCATCCACCAATACTTCCTCAGGTACGAACTCAATCTCCTTGACTGCACCGATAACTTCAAACATGCATGGCTTGGCGAACTTGATTGTGATTCTGTTTTTAAAAACCTCATTTACAAATTCGTCGTGGGACATTGCTTTTTTCTTAGCCATAAATTCCTCCGTGTTGTTGTCTAATTAATAATCTCATGTAGTTTATCCTGTTTATCCCACCAATCACGGCACTGTTCGATTTCTCTTTTGACTTTATTGTAGGTAGTTTTCAGTATGAGATTGTTCACACTGCGGTACAGATCTTCCGGATCGTCTTCGTCGAGATCATACACGTCTATACAGTCCTCAAGGAACTCATCCCAGTCGTTGATTACTTCACCGTGGGTGCTTCCGTCTGAACCGTCCTCGGCGTACTTGTGTATTCTATCTGCACGTTCCGGATCTGACAGGAACAGATCATTTCCCAACCTGTCAGATATCCAGCCTTGGTACATGGAACAGTTGTACATTTCATCGAGGCATGTGAAAACCTCTTCAATGCTGTGTATTACAAAGGCGTAATTGTAGAGCCTTGAGAGTTCACATAAGGCGTCCTGTTCCTGCCTGTTGGTGAAATGGCCCTCGGTTCTAGCTATTGTGACAAGCAGTCCGGCATGATCAAACCATTCGCCCAAATCGCTATCTGTTCCCATAGTATTTCTCCTTTTGCTGTTTTGTAGAGCACAATACCACGTTATCCTTTTTCGTGACAGCGCAAGTTCGGTTGGCAATCAGTGTTTTTATTCCACAAAGTACAGTCGGCCTGATCGTTTCCCCTCCCATTATCTTCACCAGCTTTTTCAGCTTGATCTTGCCGTCGTGCTTCCTGACGATATCCTTGATCGCCAGAGCTAGATTCGCATGCGCCCACATCAGATTTTTCAGGCTAGGCATAGTTTCCCCTTATGGCATTATGTCTTCAAGATAGTCCGGTTCCAGCCCGTAGTTTTCCATGAAGTCCATGGCCTCCGACATATCACCGGACTCGACAAGTTCAGCAAGCTGTTCCTTGGCCTCCCTGACTGTTTCATCGGCGTCGGCCTCGCTCATCTTGTCCCGTTCCATCAGCACCTGTTTAAACGATTTTCTCGGCATGATCATTCTCCTTTGTTGTTATAGGATACAGTAGACTTACTTGCGCATTCCGGCAAGCCTTACTTCATCGACCTCTATGCAGTCGCTCAGTTCCCCGTCGAAGATCTCGTTGATCACGCTATCAAAGTTCTGATATTCCCCCCAGCAGTCCTTGAACAGAACTCTGGCCAGTTCCTCAACCTCGGACTTCTCCCCGAAGTAATAGAGCATTTTCGTGCCGACAAGAGTTTCCTCGTCACACCACTCGAACTTGCCGTAATCGCCTTCCCTCCATATCACTTCAAGGGATTCTCCGGCAATCTTGACGGCCTTTTTAGTTATCTTGCGATTACCGTATTTCCGGATAAATGCCTCGCATTCTGCGACCCTTTCCAGCCATTTCCTAGGTATACTGTAATACTTGGTGCGCCTAAGTTTAGCACCTCCAGAATCCTCTTGTGCAAGCAGTCCAATTTTAAAGGTCTTCGGGTAACACACGGCCAGTTCGTTGCATGTAGGCATTGTTCACTCCTCGTTTATTTCAATAGACTCTATTCTCTTGGTTATCGCATTGATAAGATTCGCCCTGTTGCAACCGTCAAGACTGCCCCAGAACATACCGAAGTCTGTGCGGAATAACCGTTGCTTATCCATGATGTATTCATGTCGGCAAATATCACCAACTAAGCGTTCCTTGATGTCACCGTATACGGCCTTTCCAAATTCAAAACCATCCCATGAGTTCATGCAGTCAGCTAATTCTCCGATTGCATCACCAACAATCTCGTCTAAGTTCGGCATAATACTTCTCCTTTGTTGTTTATGTGACAAGATACACCAGAGGGCATGTTCAGCATAGTGTTACTTCATAATATTAATTTCACTGCCGAATACCTGAGGGTGTCTGTGTTTGTTACCGTTCTGCTTGCGATACCATTCCGGCTCTTTTTCCAGATGTACTTCCACACCCACATACCATCTGTGTTCAGTTCCACCTTGAGGTATTTCGCCTCTGGCTGTAAAGTAACCAACAACTTTTCCTTTGCCAAAGCCATTGAAGTTTATCTCTACGGTGTCACCTATTTCCGGCAAAGGGGATTTTCCACTCCATATAGATGTTGAAAGCTGATCCTTGGGTATATTCATGATCCATGTACCGTCACCCACACGTTCGCAGAACTTAAAATTGCTATCATTCATTTAACGTTCTCCTTATTTGTTGTTGGTATAAGGTATATTACATACATGTTCAGACAACAGTAAGTTCACTAATCTTGCAGTCTGGCGTTTTCAAGTTCCATGCACGGCAACCCTATTGGAATCATCATGGCTGGTGAAATACGCAGTCCCTTCTTAAACACCACTATCCCATTGACGTGTGTTTCGTATGTGAAGTAATCACCCACACCTACCCTGTATTCCTCGAACATCGACATGATATTTTCATTGTTGATGCCCTTGACATGGGGCACGTTCTGTTCAGACGGCTTCAAACTCATATTTAGTCCCCCTTGATTTCTGGCTTGGAGTTCTTGTCTTGTTGTACGACTCGCAAATGTTCCTTGCGAGGGCGACGGCATCTTCACTTTCGATGACCCTTACCGTGTATTTTCTTGCGCTGGAGAACTGGCCCCAGTTCCGGCATGACCGTTTAAAGATCCTGACTTTTGTTTTCATAATCCCTCCTGTTGTTGTGATAATCTATATGAGGCTGGTCAAATGATCAACGACATCTTCAGTTAGCTTGCCGACAATCAGCCATTCATATGATTCACTGGCGAATATTTCACCTTTGATAGTAACTCCTTTAATGACGGTAACTTCCAGCACAGCACCGACAAGACTTTCATATCCCATGCCGGAATCCAGTGATCCGTCCTTGAGCATGGCTTCGGCCTTGACACGTATTTCGTCTATGCTTGCGCCGGTCAGCTTCTTTGACGGATAGGCCGCTCTTCCACCGCCCCATAGATTCCCATAGACGTACCCCTTTGCACTGTAAAGATAGGTAAATTTCACTGTTCCACCTCCCATTTTCCCACTGTGTTGCCGTTGAGATCAAGTATTTTGCCGGAATCATCCCTTTCCGTGGCCACGGCGTCATAGATTCTCAGGGTGATGTTATTCACCAGAGTCACCATGTCGCTTCCGGTACGCACAGCCTCGTTGCCCTTCTCGATTGTGATTGTGATTTTCATTTCGAGTATCTCCCTTTATTAACGATAAGATATAGCACTATGGCATAATGCAAATACTATGTTCAAAATATTTACTGTGACATAAAGCGCAAACAGGGGTGGTTTCAAAACGGATTATGCCCTATTCATAAGCCAATTCTGACACTGTTTTGTCTATGGACGGGTTAGACCTTGACTGGACATAAAAGAAGCCGGTACACCTTTCAGCATACCGGCTTCAGTACAACAACAGTGCCATTCATACTCTGCATATCCGGCACAGCACATGCAGACGGAAATATTATTCCTTAGGCGTTGAATGCTTAATGACATACCAATTCGCCTTTTCAGCAAGAGCTTTTGATGTCATAGCTTTCAACCTGTCGATTTCTGCTGGTTTGATATTACCGGTATTGAAATATGCCACCAACTGTTCCTTGAGTTCTGTCAAAGTTTTCGAGTTCCTACCGGTAAACTTCACCTTATGAGTCACCTTATCCTTGACAGAATAATACAACTGCGGTTGTTTTTCTTTTTTCTTTTTCATAGTCACCTCACGTAAAATTGTACGACTTCTTCATGCCCCTATCAACCTTTCAATAAGTGATTTTTCACCGGCCAGTATTGGCCTGTTCGGACGGGTCTGGTTTGGGTGCATGAGGTGATGCTGTGCATTTCCCCTGCGCTTAAGTTCACGTCTCATTCTCGCATCTCTTGATAATTTTCCGTACTTCATGTTTCAGTCTCCCATTGTTATTGTTCTATGCTTCTACGACATTGTAATTCACATCAGCTCCGACTTCTGCAAAGATTCTGTCAGACACAGCCTTAAACTGTTTTCCGGGATATGCCAGTGCCAGTACATCCGATTTCCTGTCAGCCCTGATCTGCTTGGCAAACTGCCACCTTCCATTGAGGCACTGCATGAAAATCGAGTAAAACTTCACACCACGTTTCTCGTGATTACAGTCATAATACTTTGCTCTTGTAACTCCACTGTTTTTCGACATTTTAAATCTCCTCTTTTGTTGTTGGTATAGCATACAGTCAGAGGTTAGACATACTAGGGCTTGTTCACAATCTTGAGCCCTGTGTCGAACAATGTCGGTTTCCCATGTTCATTTGGAAACATCCGTATGATAGTTTCCGGAGTAGTGATGTAGGTCTTGTTACCATCACTGATAAGAATACATTTCTTGCGCTTGGCTGGGTTCAAACCAACTACCGTAAATTCATTACCACGCATCTTATCAGTGAACTTCTTGCCCAATATCTCAGGATTCAAGCCGTAATATTGAGCCTGTCTTTTGAAATTTTCTGCGAATATGTCAACCTTTTCACCATTATCAGCGAGGTCTACAAATTCCAGTTTAAATGTAGCCGTACCGATTATGGTATCGAATTTAGCATTTCCATCCCTCACCGATACACCGATTTGTTTGAACTCATCGGCATACAATGGCAGAATCTGCTGTAACAATCCTCTTATGGCCTTACACCTTTCACGATCCATATTTCCCCCTTGTTATTATGATGTTACAATATAACTGCACCGGACAAATACCACGGTTAGTTCATTAAAAGTACTTAAGGCCTTCGGACTTCGGTGGCCACTCTGTAAATTCCGCTTCTTCAAGATTATCCGCATTAATAGGATCACTGTGAGTCTTGATGAAGTCTATGTGATGTTTTTCACCTTCAAGCGTCACCCTGATAGCTATGCAACCGGATACTTTCGGATCTTGAAACACATCAATGGTTTCCACTTTCTTGCCGGTGTACTCTTCCACGGCCTTATGGGCTAAGGCTATCTTCTCCTTACTCGCTTTCGCCATAATCAATTCTCCTTTCTCATTAAAGTTATACCTTGGATCATAAGCCCGTCCAATATGTCATTCTTGTCATCACAGAATGGCACATAATCGATCCTGTAAGTATGGGTAGTATTGCCATACCTCAATACTAAGATAAAATTCTGAGCACCACCATCGGGCCTATGAACAAACTCATATATTCCTATGATAATGTTATCGGTAGGTTTTTGAATGGAGTTTATCGCCTGTGTAATATGCCAGTGCAATTCCCCAAACTTGCGAGATTTCTTTGTGCTGAATGGACAGATGCGTCTCTCATTCAATAACGATTGTATTATTTTTTCCATCATAGTGCCCCCATTTCCTCATCATCGGTAAGATATTCAGCCTCATCTTCCAGATCGATAAATACTTCATCGGGTATATCATCACAATCTATATGGAAATCATCGTCGATATCTATTTCACTTTCCTCATCCAGATCATCATCGTCTTCCGGATCTGGTTCTCTACCACTGTTGTTTATTTTAGGATTAATCATTTCTCGACTCCTGTTATCTGCACTTTATGAATTTAAAATACATCTGGCCTTCACAGTCAGGTGACTGGTGTCTATTCAAACCCATCATACTTCTCAGGATGTCATTCCAATAGTACACCTGTTCCCAATCACTGTCCTTGAGCTTGCATTCAAGGATCTGCTGTTTATTCCTTATTTCAGTCTCGTGGCAGTCTGGGCAGTAACCTTCGTCATCAAATACAGTATCCTTGTCAAATTTTTCACTACAATAACCGCAACGGTACAGATCATCACATTCACGGCACAGCACAGAATGATTTGTAATTGCTATTCCACCCTCGTCTACAGGGTTGCCGGATGTCCATTCATCACAATAGTACACACCCTCTTTTCCGCACTGTTCACACTTGACCTGCAATACATTTTCAATATCACGTTCCTGCATAAATTCAGATATTCCGAATATTATGGCTGGATTATAGTTGTCTCTGAAATAATCCATATCGGGCTTCGATGTTATATCAAACATCTCGAAGTCACCCATGATTCCACCATATAGCGTTTTCGATTGGTCATGGTGGCAATCAGGGCGTTCACAGCAAAGATAAACCATAGTCTCTTCCAAAGTTTTCAGACCCATACTGCCAGTTGCAAAAATATTATGCCATTCGCCTTTGGCATCCCAGATGCAGAAGTTGAATTGCCAGATACAGCCTATTTTAGAATCTCCTCCACCTTTGTATAAAAGAAGTCTATTAGCTATGTTATTCATAAACCATTCTCCTTTGTTGTTATACATTATCTTACACTAGAGCAGGATATAAACCAGATAGTGTTCAGATTAAAATCTTACCAAATTTTGCACACCCATACCGGCAAGTTTTTTCCAGAAATTCTTACAAGCACCGGCAACATTTAAGTATTCATATTCTATAGATCCTATTTTCAAGATGGCTCTTTTGTATCCAGCTATGGCCTTATGGTTATCTTCAAGATTGACAATATGCCTGTTTTCGTCAAGGAATCTGGCCATCTTAAATATTTCACATTCCTGATCCCTCTGCATACTGCCATATACCTTTCTGCATCCCAGCCTAATTTCAAGGTAATCAGTCTTGTAATACGTGCTTCCACCATGGCTATTAATTTCATCGACACGCATCTGGTACGATATCTTCACCTTGAAGGTATCATACTCTTCCTAATAATACACGTTGGTTATGCAGGAATCTGGATATTTGGCCTTAATTTCATTGACAACCGTGATGATGGGTTCGGACATGCGCTTAGTAACCCTCTTGCCTTCAAACTTCACCAGTAACGGTGTGATGATACTGAGTTCGATGAGCAGTTTGCGGTAGGCAATATTCTCATTGCACAACCTGATAAAATTCTTGGTTGGAAATGCATCTCGTACTTCAAAGTTCATAATCACTCCTCTTTTTATTGTTGGTATAGTATAGACTGATTACATATTCAATCCATAGTACGTTCACTATAAATTTTTATAATACTCTGGGTTCGCACAAACAGAACATATTACATCATCTACGGAACGGTCATACTTCAATATCTCCACCTGTCTTCTGAGACCACAATGGAAACATTGATGACTCGCAACCCTAATTCTACCCCAAAGGTGGAAATATTCCAGCCTGACGTTATATGTAAGGGCATGGGTTTGGATTTGGCATATACGGTCTTCGGTTCCCATACTGGTATTGACAAAACAACACGGGGAATAACTACTATCATGCTCAGTTTGATATTTGGGAATCATACTATGCATGACAGCCATATCCCCAAGTTCATTAAGTATTTTAAGGTATGGTAACGCTTCCGTATAACATATAAAAACTATGTCGTGATAAAATAATCTACGTTCTTCGTATACTGTTTTTTGCATGGTTCTCCTAAAATCCAGATGCTTCACGATACTGTAAGCTGACACGGTTACGTATTATTTCCTTGAGGTACTTAATATGCTTTTCCAGTTTACGCCTGAGCATACAGTCAACAGAAAATTTGGCTTCACTGATCACATAAGGTTCCTCGCCATTCTTGTGACCATAGAGTGATCCGTTAAAACCCCAGCAAGATTCTGTGATATCGGGATCTTTTTCACAAATAATCTCGAAGCCATATACTTCGCCGGATAAATAGTTATTCCATTCCTCCAATAACCCTTCTGCAACACCATAGGCATTTTTCGACAATCTCCATGATTTTTCAGCTTTTTTACGTATGAATATTGCACCTACATGGCTAGTATCCCAACCATCGCTATCACAGGGGAAACTCTTCTCTAGTGAAAGGGAGACTCCACTATGTATATATGCCGATACTGGGAATATCCAGTAATCATGCTTGAGTTCCTTAACCTTGTCAGTCTTTTCATTACGGTAAATACCAGCCAGATCTTGTTCATCGAGAATCTTTTTATTCTCAATCGTACAAGATCTGTGGTAGTGGACGAGGAAGCAATCTTCATTTCCCCATTCATCAGGCGCTTGGGCATTCTCATCATGAATAATAGCAATGTTGCATCCCCTGTACTGAATATCCATCTCATGTTCCCTTGGCATAAATCCCCCTTTTTGTTGTTGACATACGATACACCCAGCAGGTGTTCATTAAAGGATAAGTTCAGATCTTTGTCATATTCACGTGTGATAGTTGCGGATTGATAAAGAACCGTGATGTCAATGCTTCATTAAACATTTTGAGTTTAGGAACTAAACTCTTCAAATCTCAGGATTTGATAAACATTAAATAGAAATATTTAATAGTTCACGTTCAGATTATATTAGCCCTGTCAAATTCCACAACGCATTTACATTTTGTACATTTGAATATATACCCATCGGATATGCGTTCCAATTGTTTCGGGCTAATCATATAAATACGGTCACACAGGGTGCAGTTCCATTCATAGTATTCCGCACCCAAGGGATCTGGATTATTCATACCATCCGAGAAACTGGCCTGTAAGTGTTTACCGCCTACAGCCCTCATAGCGGTTCTCCACTCATTACCGTGTGGCTTGAATCCCCTTTCCTTATGCTTGACAAATGTCAGCAGGTGGGCTACTTCGTGTCGAACTATCTCCGTAAATTTCCCATCCTCGTAATTTGAGGACAGATAATTCAAACTGTATTTGATCCCCTTGACCGGCATTTCGTTTACATACCGGACATAAGCTCTACCGGCTATGTTCATGCTATTGATAAACGCAACCCTCATAGGTTCGCCATAGTCCTTGAGATTCATTACCCTGAGACCGGCATCGAATATGGCAGACGTTTCATCAATAATATCAGACTGAGCAAGTTCTAAATTCATTAAACCCCCTTAATTGTTGTTTGATATGATTAACATATACAGTAATCATATAATATAAAGGATAAGTTCAGTAATTATTCTGACAGTTCAAAATTCTCAGATGCTACTATAAACTTTTTCCCGCTGATGGGTTCTTCAATGAGGAAGTCGAAGGGCTTACCCTTAAGTTTCTTGATTAATGTAAACTCAGAGTCATATAATTCGTCAGGTAATGGCTTGCCATTCTTACGCACAGGCACAAGGCTTTCATCCTTGAGGGATTGTTTAACCCTGTAAAGCACACAAACACCAGTTAAACTGTTCCTGTGACGATGGAAATGTTCAAGCAATGCTTTCTTAAGTAGGAAAACATCAGCCCCTGACTTAATCCAGAGCCAAAGTATTCTATTTTGCTTTTTACTGAACCAGCCATAATACGCCACATTTTTCTGAGTGGTCTTATTGTGGTGCATCAGCAAGTGATATTTCCTAGTGAAAATCCTACCGTCTTTTTCATATTTGACAGTATCGTCTTTTTCAAAAAGGACTCGGATATATTTTTCTTTTTCATTCATATAGGTATCCTCCTTGGTGATACTGTATACGGAGTTGCGAGGTATGGCAGGGTTTGTTCACAGGAGTTGTCCGTGGAATGCTGTGTGTACCGGCAAGTTTCAGGGGTTTGCCGACATTCCACGGACATGACATATAAACATCATTCATTGCCATCATCCTCTTTTTCAAACTTATCCCGTATCTTTTCTATTTTAATAGTCTTTGGATTGTTGAACGTTGACACCGTGGATTTAAGTACATCCTCTATGAATTTGCTCATTCCACCGATCTCACCGCTATTCGCCTTTAATGGGAACTCTGCAATATGATCAACCGCTTCTATGAGAGCCCCAGTTCCAGTTCTGCTTTCGTGAGTAACCATTAACTTGACCTTGTACATTTTCACCACCCCATTACTTTAAATACCTGTGATAGAAATATTATCGTACCCAATGCCATTCCGATAAAGCAACCAAGCATTACCGGTATTATCCCGAAATTGAACTTTGAGGGATAGTAGTATGATTTATCAAATTCCCTGTGAAAGAAAAAATGTTTATAGTGTTCCATCAGAAGCACCTCTTTATTATCATTACCGGAACTATCCATGGGGAGAACATTAAAAATAGGAAAATCACCGTGAATATAAGCCCCGTTAGAAAACCTACCGCCAGATTAATGAAAAATGCCATATGTACAGCTTGACGGTCAGACTCCCCAAGTTTCTCATAATAGCTATCCTGTTCCAAGCGCCTTTCTAGGCCATCGAGATCGATAGACCGGTCATACTTTACAGCCCATTCTTTTTTATTGAATATCAACGCCATAACCACCTCTTCAGTAATAGTCAAGTTAATAAAAAAGAGGCCGGTTCGTAGGCAACCGGCCTCTTCGGTCTCTGTGCGGAGGCCGTTTATTTCTTGAGCTTACCGGCCTTGATGGCTTTGACAAGGACTTCGGCAAACTTCATGCACTGGTCAACACCAGCCTTGTTTGTCTTGTAATAGTTCTCGACATTGGCGATAGCCCAGTTTCCGTAGGGCTTGCCGGAGAAATTGGCATTGTGGAGCAGATCGGCATTCTTGGCCTGATCGGCAGTCTGTACCTGTTTATAGGCAATGCCTGAGTTCGCAACACCCTGCCAGACCGTTTCGGGTTCGCAGTGTGCGACTTTTGCAATGGCAACGGCAAGAGCCTGTTTCAGCCTTTTGCCTGTGACGATTGGGTTCTTGACCCCGTTGATGATTGTGGGAATGGCCACAGGAGCTTCAATGCGTGAGGCACTGGCTTTTTTCTTGTGGAGATCACCCTTGACCTTGGCGACTTTTCCGGCATCGATAACCGATTTCTTTTTGACCACGGTCTTGCTGACGTTTTCAAGTTCGTCTTCAGCATCAACCTCTTTTGCCTTTACGGTAGTTGCCGGAGCGATTACTTTCTTTTTGACGACTGTGGCTGGAACCACCGTTTTCTTCTTCACATCTTTTTCTTCCTTTGACATTTTACTGTCTCCTTTTCCTTGGGTTTACGACTCAAACTTTTTGCATGTCATCATTATACTTGTTACTGGTTAAAAAACACGGGATCGTTCACAAGATTATTTTTTCATTGTATGTCTCCTCTGTTAACATTTGACTGGTTGCTTTCCGCTTTACCATATATATAAGACGTAAGGGTGTTAAACCATGTTCAGCTATGATATTTCACTCTTACAATCCCCTGTAAGTCATTATTATATATGGTGAGGATTAAAAGTCCAGACTAAATTCATTCAGGTATACTTAAACGCTTCTTTAAATTAGTCTTTATGGAAGCCACACGTAATTCATAATTCTGCCTTACGCCTGTATCATAGAACATATGGAATGATCTAGGATGCATAGGTTTTGCACTTCCAGCAGAGCAGTTCTCAGTATATAATTCCCCTGAGATATATTCCCCCTTTGATTCCGGATGGCTTATGGCTGTGGCAGTCTTCCCACATAGAACGCAATACGTAGTGAATTCTTTAACCAAGAGTCCATTGCGACTACGGCTTCTCCACTTTCTCCATGTGCAACTAGATAGGGTATGACCTCTTCGGCCTGAAATCTCAAAGAGATGTTTCTTAACTTTTTTTAATACATCATGCATATAAATTTCATGCCCTCTTTTTTGTCCGCTACATAAGGCGCACTCATAATGAATTTATTCTTCATGGAAGTTTATATCTTTAGAAGAACATGGAACCGATTAATAAACCTATTTCAGGGCAAAAAAATAAGGATCAGACTTTTACATCTGACCCTTACCCAAGGCAGGAACTCAACTCAACAACTTAAGTTTCAATCCACACCTGAATCAACAGGTGACTTTAAGAAATTTCATGTCCGAGAACCATACGTGACATTCTCAGAGGCCCGCCCCAACGTCCGGCACGACACATGAGATAAATGTCAGCGGCATCGTCAACTCCGAACTGAAGTGCTCCGTTGACATCAATCGCAGGGCCAGCAATTCCGGCTGTCTGGCTGATTGCCGTACCGATTACTCCGGTGACGGGATTAACGGCCTTGACCGTTACGAGACCTGTCGCTCCGAATGCGATTGCATTGGCATGACTGTTATAGACGTTTACGATTTTGCCCACTACGCTTCCGGCTTCGATGTGGTTCAACTGAAGTGTGACTCGTTTATCCATTTCTTTTCTCCTCTTTTCTTGTTTAATATTTATGCGACTTTATAACAAACAAAATTAACGATAGAACATACCGTTCTTCTGCTTATTCCAAATATCTTTCCAAGTTCTAAATGAGTATATTTACCAGATGAATACATTATTCTTATTTTGTCAGCATCTTCATTGCTTAATTTAGCCACTGGATGTTTTTCGCCAGATTGTCCGTACAAATGTGATTTAATTCCTCTAGCGCTTCTACCCTTAGACATCATATCAGCTAAATTTTCCTGCAATGTACCTTCAAATATATGTTCAGGGTTTATACATCTTGGGTTATCACATTTATGGCAAGCCTGATGATTGGACTTTATTTTTCTACCCAGCTTATGTTCCAATACGAATCTACTTATGGCAGTATAACCCGTACTAAAATACATCTGAGTATATTCCTTAGGCTTACCATAAAGGCCGATCTTCTCTATGCACTTAAAGACCCCATACGGACGCTTAACTACTACGACATGGGTATTGAGATTGACCTTTTCCATATCGGTCAATTTCTTTTTACCCTTGTCGGCCATGTTAATTCTCCTTTTTAATGTTTTCTTCACCATTCCGAATAAAATGTGTGAAATATTTGAAACTTATATCTTTCCTAAACATGTCAGCCCAGATATTTGACTTTGACGCTATCCACAAACACCAATTTACCCATTCTCCGGCTACCTACAAGCAACCATACTATTACTGTCTCCTGTATGGATGGTATGGCCTTGGCAAGGCGTTCCTCGTCATCCCTGTCAAACTGTACCTCGGCATCACGCTGGTGCTGTTCTAGCTGTTTGAGTTTCTTCTTGGGAATAGTATGTTCGTAAGGTACTACCACCTTTTCGGTCTCTATATGATAAACAGGATACTTAACACCTGCTTTGAGACCACTGAAGTTTTTAATGGGAGTTATGTAAAATTTAATCATGCTGTTTTCCGAGTATCACACCACAGTTCAAACTTATCAAACTTAGACTTTGCGTTATCTAGGAGTTCCTGCGCCTTATCGACATCTTGGCCGATCATCACACGTTTACATACCCATGCCTCATGAAATGTGGGGAATATTCTGATATCAGTCACGTTCCTGGAACATTTGTGATTGTGGGAAGTTTGAGTATTCTTGTCAAAATGACTACAAGATATTTCCTTATTAGTCACCTTGATTATCACCACATCAAGTATTTCATTACGGTGTCTTGATGCCATGAACCATTTGTCGCCCACATCAGGAATGCCCCTCATATTAAAAACTCCTGTCTATGGCACACAATGGTTTATATTTCCTAAGAATGGATTGTATAGAATCCTTTTCACCCAATACAGGCACCCCTTCCCGATATGATTTAGCGGAATCCATCATTTTACTTATTGACTTGTAATCAGCATTGCTTATCTCGTAAGCCCATGTTCTTGAATCTTCACATTCCATTAAATTAATGGTTATCACCCTGTCATTCTTCATTTACTTTCCTCACTTCTTTTTTAACGTTTACTATTCTGTGCCCATTACCTGTAAAAAACCTATGGTGATCACGGGTTAATTGCAGACTTCTTATTTCTAAGAAATGCCTCTTGTAAAAGAACCTGTCAAAGTCTAACAGGTGTAACCTATGCATCAGCGTATGCTGTTCAACAAAGGAAGTCTTACCTTCAACAGCGCAATCGATTTCATGACGCTCATATATTCCATGATAGCCATCACAAAAGTCCTGTACGTCTCCGCTATTAGCAAGCCAAGCCGTATGAACGCTGTAATAGTATTCCAAAAGAAAATCAAGATATGGTTTGCCATTATTATAATAGTACTTGAAAAAAGGATCTCCAATGCATTGTTCATCGACTTCACCTCCAATCCATTTCTTTTTTACACATATGCCCTTAATCAGTATCGATGCCCTTACCTTCGTAATGGCGAGATCCTGAGGGCTCAGCGTATTTGCTGATTTATATATGTCAACATAAGGTCTGTACACGTAAAGCATAGCGTTACTTCCCCATAAATTTTACTGGAATTAACACTATTCACGGGCCATGACAATACAACCCCTACATTCAGGATCTGTGCATGTGGTGTTATGCTTGGGCGCATTAATCGGTAAAGGGTTTTCTTCAGATGCCGGTGTTCCGTCAACACCGTTAGCACTCTCGTCTTCATCTGTTTCATCGTATAGTATTGTTCCGTCAGATTGCGGTACAGCGTCCTTAAACAATTCCGCTACGCCAGCAACCGGCTGACCTGCACCCATACCCTTGAGATTGACCTCCAGTTCCGTCAGCTTCTTGTTGACAAAATGCAAAACTTCATAATGGTGTTTAGATCTTTTCTGACCGGTGGCCACCATCTTTTTATGGGAATCATTTTCCAATATGGTGAACATATTCTTGAGACCCTGCACCAGCATAAGCTGTGAGTTCATACCAAATACGGCATACTTGTTGCAACAGGTTCCAAAGGTGTTGCCAGAGTTACAGGGACAAGGATCTTCCAACTTGACCTTCTTTTCCACTGCCTGTTTAACTGTAGGTGGTAATTTCATCTCACCCACAAATTGGATATCCTCAGGATGTTCCCTGAGCCTCTGTACCGCTTGGTCTGCCGACATCACTTCACCTGTTCTTTTGTCCATCTTAAATATTCCCCCTTTTTAATATTTCAGCTAAATTATTTCTATCTCTTTTCAATTTCATCATTGTTCTAGGTTTGAGTCTTCTCATCCAATATTTATAATCTGGCTGAGTAATTCTCTCTGGTCTTTAGTAAACATGCCAGAATTACCACTACCATCAACATACTTGATGTTGATATTGCCCTTTGGATTCCAATTACGAAATTGCTCCTTCATTTCACTTTCTCCTGTTATATTCTGAAATCATTTTTCCCGACTATATATTCCAAGTAACTCGTCCTCTTGGGTTTATCTGCAAACCTTACAGCCCTCACTATCTCTTTACCAGTACATTTTCCGGGGTCTTTGCCTTCAGGATATTTATCTGTGGCTATCTTCACATCAATCTCATCCTTAAGTTTGTCATAAATCTTTTTAGTTGCAGACATTCCAGCCTCATCGTAATCCAATAACAATACCGCATGGTCATACTTACCTATCACCATGGTAGCCTGATCATCAGTAAATGCCGTTCCCTGCAACGCCAGTACGTCAAATACGCCTTGGTATGCATCTGACTGTCTAAGGGCTAATTCCACCTGCCATTTGTCAAATGCACCTTCAACGATTATGCAATGCTTTTTCTTGCTATTGTAATCCCAGCCATACAGGACTCTGCCATAAGGTAAATCTTTGACATGCAGTGACTTTTCACGTATAGTCTCATTAATTGTCCTATCATTAAAGCATACCGGCACATTTTGACTGTTGAAGATAGGCATTATTATTCTACCTGCCCATCTGCCAGTACTGCAATAATAGAGACCGTACCTGCCTATCACGTAATCGGAATCCAGTACACCATGATATTTCCTAGCCCTGTTTTCAAAATATTTGAGCATCGGAGTCTCATTTTCAGCAACAGGGGGCAATGCTATCTCGTCAAGTTCTTCACGTTGTTCCAATACATGGAGTGATTCAAATTCCTTATTAAGCGTACTGATAGTGATCTCATCGAGTATCACACGTTTTTTGAATAACTTAATGGCCTTACTGTAGCTACACCTGCTTAAGTGGGCTATCAGCTTGTAAACATTGCCATGTTCGTGACAGCTAAAACAGTTATAAAAGTACCCTACTGCAATTCCCGGCTTACCATTTTCATCAGTATACTTCCACTTCTTCTCTTCAGTGCATACGCTAAATGTCTTGAAATTTTTCTTATTGAAGTGGAACGGGCACTGGCATATTACAGAATCAGTATGCCTGTGAATACCTTTTAGGTTCGCCTTGACGAGAAGTTCGTGGATAAAATCTTGTACGCTGATCTTGTTTGCCATGTTCTCTGCTCACAAATCGATTAAGGTCTTTTTCAAGTTGGTGGATGTTATTACCACTGGGTTCAAACATTTCCCGTCTGACCGGTTGTTCTTTTCTATGCTTACCAATCAGGATACCCTTAAAATGCACACCGTTCGAGCTTTTAGGTACTACGGCAGTATGCACTTTACCGGCATTGATATCTATCACATTCTCCAAATAGTCCACTTCACTCATGTTTTCAGGTACAATGGTTAAGTGGTTCTTCGCTATGTCAATTCTCAAGATGCCCCCTATTTACTATAATGCAGTTTTTCCTGTTTCTGTTCCTTACGCTTCTTAAGTTCGCGTTCCTGTATTACGTCACTGTTGCGCCAGTAGCTATCGGACTTGCCATCGGCAGATCCGGCCTTTCCCATATGTATGGCTGGCTTGGACATAATCTTCTTAACAGTCTTTCCGCATTGGCATTTGTCGGTATTATCGCTGGTATACTTCTCCCAACTGTTACCGCACTTTGGGCATTCAAATTCATAGATCGGCATTATGTTGACTCCTTTCATTTATCATAGAATCCCTTTTCCGGCCCCTTGCCGGTGGTTTGGATACTTTTAATTGCATCATACTTAAACTGCCTGTATTCCGCATCCTCATCCTGAGGGTGGTACAACACCAAATCTTCCACTATACCCGTCAACAACTTGTTCTTTATGTTGTTATTGTGTATCAGGAATCCGTCATCACCGCCGTACATACCATACTGTTCAGGGTAACAGCCAGCGTTACGGAATAGACCTACATTCATTATCAAACAGCTTCCGGCAGTTCCCTCGCCATGGAGATGATAAAGTATTCTACCGCAGTTTGAACTAATGTGAACCCTTTTTGTAAGTGCCAGTACGTGATTGGCATACCCCGTAAGATTGGCGACAAGGATACTGAACATAATCCTGTTGCTCTCGTAGGCTTCCACCAGTCTTTTAAAGAAATCATGGTTCTGACATATCAGATCACTGTCGAAACTGATAATATTATCCCCGTCTTTGAAATCTTTGGCGATAAAATTCACAGCCTTGGCCTTGCCTATATTTTGGGGTAAATATCTGAAATCTATGCCTTCGTGTTCGGTATACAAAGCCTCGACACTTTCAAGATATTCGACTGTCTCCCTGTTACTGCCATTGTCTACAACAGTAACTGTGAAATTATTATCCATGACCAGATCCTGAGTCAATACACTCAGCAATGACTTCTTAAGGCATTCCGACCGGTTATAAGTAGGAATCACTATGCGGTTCATTTTGCACCTGCAAATTTCCTAGGCATGTACATTTTCATCTCACGCTTAAACTCCAATGCAGAACGTTTGCGTATCGATGATACGAACTCCTGAGTAAACGTCAGGGTATGGCATGCTGGACAGCGATACTTGCGTTCGCATACGTAACGGCTATCCTTGGTGACCAGTGCCCCAGCCTTTAATTTTCCACTCTCCTTGGACGTGGCAATTATCTTCAGCTTAACAACCTTGCCATTACTTTTAAAACATGGTTTACATTTCATAATTAAAGTCCTCCTTTATTAATAATGGTGACCTACCACGGGGCAAGCCCACGTGGTTTTCTTTCGTCCAATCATATAACATACAATGATAACCATTACATGCAATGATAAGTTCCGATAACTTAATTATTGTTCATGTCAAGACATTCATTAATAGGGGTATGTATATCATCGGCAGTTATCGCCTTGGTATGCTTAAGCATCCAGAAGTGGCATGCCACCTTAAGATCAGATAGGCTGATAGTTTTCATTTCCCTGTAATATGATTCAATGACTGATACATTCTTCCAATCAGCATCCACATACTTGAGGTATATACGGCATAGATTATAAGCGTCATTAAGCCATTTGAACTGCATATAATTTGCATTGTACGCTAGTCTTGATAAACCAGCATCACTTTCAAGATTACGTATTAAATCTTCTATCCCACCCAGACATTCCTCGAACCCGTAATTGTCATCTCCAAATTTGAATATCGGCAAATCATACTTGGTGACAGTTTGAGGATCACAGGATTCATTATCAAGGAAGTCATAATAATCAGCACCCTTACCATATACAAGTTCTTTGGCCTTATCATAGTGTTCCGCATATATATGGAGGCTGTTAGCTATATAGTAAAATTTACCCACACCTACATTAAGTTTACGGGCAAGTATCTCCTGTATCACACTGAACTCGTAAAAGTTAATGCTTGAATTATGAGTTATTACCCCATTGTCTAATGCAAAATTATGATGTTTGTCTACTTCTAAATCACAACATTCCATATAACCTAATTTTTCTATTTTAACTACCCTGTGATTATAGGTCTTTGTGCAATCAATTAAATTTTGATAACCATTGAAATACTTATTAATCGCTTTATCCCATCCAGGAACACCCATACCCTTAATTTTAAAATAATTAGCTTCATTAATTTTCAATCCCTTATCTATTAACATACGACAAGTTTTAATGATTCTAGTTTTGGCATATTTAGTTCTAGCTTCTGGGGTATTGCATAATCCCAACTTATGTATTTTCCTCAAAACTTCTGTGTTTTTACCAGATTTCAAAAAATCCCCAAAACTTTTTTTCCAGTTTGCCTTACCTGATTCAGAAGATTTTTTACGGCCAATATCTGACTGATTGTATTTAGTCATATTTAATTTTCTAGCACTTAAAAATTTTTCAGTTCTATACTTACCTTTATTATGTGCCGTTATAACAGTATTAGATATTCTTTTTCTACATTTATCGGCCCACTTACCATTTTTATTCCATAACTTCCTACATTTATCTATAGATTTTTTATTTGCTAATTTCATCATTTCCCTGTAATCTGGGTCTTTCCATGATTCCTTAAGCATTTCAGATTGTTTAATATGGTTATCAGGTTTTGCCCATCTTTTTCTATTACCTTTCATCTGGTGTACTTTCATGCGTTCTGAATTTGCTAATTTACCGTGATACACCATATGATCCCTGCGACTCATCCATTCTAAATTATCCGGGCTATTGTTATTTTTATTAAAATCCTTATGGTGTATTGCCCCATAACTGTATTGTGCCGGTAAAGATATTTGCATCTCCCTAGCTACCAGTTGGTGTGTATATTCCCATTCACCATTATTCATAGCTTGTTCATATCCACGTTTACCTACTTTTGTATAAACACTATCTATAGAGCTACCTATCTTTAATTCACTAGCTTTAACGTATTGATTATTTTTTAATAAAAATTTATGATCTACGCTTGTTTCAACGGAAGTGCCATCATTGAAAGTTATTTTTAATATATCCTTTTTACCAGTTTTCCAACATTTTTTAACATATCCTGGAACTATATTACCCCTACTATCCTTTGAATAAACCCAAAAGTTCTTACCTACCAAATCCCCTATTGGTTTACATGTTCCATCTAATAATTTTATCTTCTGACTATAAGGTAAACAAGCCCCAAAAATCATATCATTTGAACGGATTGTGAATGTCAAATCCAGCTTACCATTACGAATGAGAAATACCAAATGATTCGAACATGGAAAGTCCTTGGATTTCAGCAATCCACGGTTATCATCTGTAAATCCCCTGAGGCCATTAAGGTAACAGTCCTCTTCTGGATTCCATAGGGATATCACAGCCTGACGGGTTTCGGGATCTGCCTTGAGCTTATCGTAAACGTATAGAAGCTGATCTACGCCCAGATTACAGCCAATACCACCAACATTACCGTAATTCCTTATACGTTCAGGGTAGCCAGCTCTCCATGTCTTGCCATCATCACTGTAATCTACAGCCCTTGGCAAGAACTTCTTAAGCAGGGATATGTCATTGGATTTGTTACCCAGCACCCAAAGGGTCTCGAAGAGAACTGCGAATGGATTTGAACCCCTGTGCGGATACAGCAAAGTTCGTCTAGTTGGGTCATTGATTTGTATAAAATAAGGGTGCAGTTCCCTAGTCTCTTTGCCCCTGACTGTAACAATTTCACCATTACGCAGGATATGTTTACAACCGTAATGCAAAAACTCATTGATATCATTTACTACTAAGGTAAACATAACTATGCCTTTCTCACTGATTTAATATTGACTGTAACTTTTTTAACCTTGGCATTGTGTTTGGGTTTTTCAACCTTCTCCGGCTTCTCCTCCTCAGGTTCGTCCTCGGATACCTCCTTATGTGATCCGCTTATCACCGCACCAGACTTATTCCCAATGGTCACTATGGCCTTTTTGTCCTTGGGATTGTATAAGATGCCGATACCCTTACATCGTGTGCCGTACTCCTCATAGAATGCATCGATGAAGTTGCCCAGTATCTTACCCTGCAAACTGATTACCTTGAGAATAGTCTCCCAGTCTGTGAGGGTCTCGTCTGGCGATATATATTCCAGAGCCCTGTTTATCGCCTGTCTGAGGTTGGCCACGTAATAAGTCTCACGTATTTCAAGACGTTCCTTATCCTTAGTACCATCTTCCCCTGTTGGGTGATCGTAAATTTCCACGCTTATGTCGCCATGGTCACCGACAAACCGTATCTTCTTGCTAAACCATACGTCGATCTTCATAATTAGGCTTCCTTATCAAAACGTTGTTTTGTAATTACAGAATCCTTAAACATCTTGACTCTGGGGAATCTCATACTGCCATCTTCTGTCTCGGCATCGAACTTGACTTCGACTGTGATACCGGCAAGTTTCTTGGCGAGGTGCATCTTCCAGAGTTTGTCCCTCATAAGATCAGACATTCCAGACACGGACACCTTGACACCCTTGTAATCCACGATCAAGGCTCCCAGAGTGTTCTCGTACTTACCTTCCTTGCCCCCCTTACAGCCTATGACCTTGACATCTACCGTGATATTGGGTTTAAGTTTTTTCCAGTCCTTAGTTCTCTTCTGTTGGTACAGGGCATCAAGATTCTTGATAATGATACCCTCATACCCAGCATCAAGACATTCCTTGTAATAAAGTTCCAATTCTTCCCTGTTGTGAAGTATCTTACCGATTACCCTAAATACCCTCTTGATTTTTCTGGCCAATGCTGATTTTGACTTGAACATGTCCTTGAGACGCTTACTTCTCTGTCTCTGGGTTTCATTTACACCGGCAATGATTACATCAAAGATGCTGTATTTCAGTTTAGATGTATCTACATTATGTTTGCGCTTGTGTTGCTGTTGGGCACGTTTGAATGCCTGTTCTTCATCAACACCGGATACTTCACCGTCAAATATCAGATCTTGCCCGTCAGCGATTGCGATAAGTTCATCAGCAAAGCAACCAAAATTAGGAAACGGTTTACCGTTACGGCTTAGAAAGGACACTTCTTTTCCAGATATGATACCCTCACATCTGACACCATCGAGTTTAGGTTCACCCCTTACAGGGTACTGTATTTTTTCAAAATCCAATGGTTTGTTGTCTGCCAACATCACCTTAAATCTGGCTATCAAATCTGGGAATATTTCCCCTACGATAGTCAAACCGACACCACACCTCAGATCCTTGTCAAGTATCCGCTTGAATACCTGTTGCTGGCTTGTATTCAACTGGCATGATGTAACCTTGATAAGTTCAAGTGCATTGTTGCCTGTGATCTCCCGACTTGCCAACTTGCCAAGGGCGTGATACATGAGTTGCAAGTTGAAATCATACTCCTCGCCATGTTCACAAGGTTCGTCAAAGGTATACTGTTTGACCCCGAATGTGATATTAGGGTCTAATGCCCAGCGAATAGCCTCCGTGACATATCCGTTTGCACCTTTGGTCAATATTTCCTTCTTTTCAATGGATGATGATACACTTGCAAGTTCTGTAAACAGATCATGCGGATTGATTGCGCTCTCGTACTTCTTTACTGGCTTTGGCATTCTATTTTTCCCTTATTTTAAGTTTTGTAATCTTCTTGTTCGTCTGGCTCTTCTGACTGACTCTGCCACCCTTGACAAAAGCCTTTACTTCTCCCAACTTCTTGATCTGTTTGTCATTCATTTTAAATCCGTACCTTTTGTGATATTTTAAAATCTCCCTCTTTAGATCCAATATAGTATTGATTATGATAAAGTCACCTATATCTTCAATAATAGTATCGTCTCCATTATCAAGTACCCATTTGCAACTTGCCTGATTCCAGTAAAGATACAGGACATCACGTAAATTATTCTTATCACCAGCATATTCCAGGCACTTGACACCCTCGAAATCCTCAGATTCAAAAAATCCAAGACTCTTAAATACATTGATTATGGCTTCATTCATATTTGCTCCCCAAGTTATAAATTCTGCCATCCAGCCAATGGGCTTCGGCTTCTGGTTTACATAGTGCATAACTGGTCTTGCCACCACCGCTATTTACTAGAGTCATCACACTGCTTTCATTTTCACCATCCATTAACCCCTGCACAAATTCTATATTGGACGCATGGCATATGGATGGCTTGAGGTGGTTATAAAACTCAATAACACATTTCGGAGGGTTTACTATAGGGCAATGGAGAAATTCAAATGCACTCCTCTCCCCTGTAAAAGCCGTTATGTTACCGTCACTGAAAAGCTGAATGTAATATCCGAACTTGTCCTTGTGCCAGCCCTTACCATCCTTATCTGTGAAGCACATCCTCACAATTATGAAATAGAAACTCTGGCCATCGCAAACTGTTTTTTCATTATTCATTTTATATTGACCCCTATCTGTGCCAGTGTCTGTGGCAGGTTAATGGATTTAAACTCTAAAAATTCACCTATGCTTGTCACCATGCCCCTCTTGACTGTCGGGGGATTTTTCATCTTCTCGGCAACAGTCTTGAAAAAGTCAATCTCCCATTTTTCATAGAGCTCTGGGCGTGTACGTATCCTAGATAGCTTGTACGATGTCAGGATTTGCTTTCTATTGGCCAATATCTGCGCATGGAACCGTACATTGGCCGGTAGGTTATCCATTGCCTCTTTAACCGTGTACCAACCACCGGACGGATTCTTTAAAAACTTAAGCACACCTTTTTCACCGAGCCCTATCTTCTGGCAAATATGTTTTACCATATCAGCAGTTCCGGGTATGTTGTCCTTCTTCTCACCGGCAAATGCTACGACTCTGGGTAACAGCCAAGGGGGATAGCCGAGACGTTCTTCAATTTCATCTTTTGTTATCAGCTCCATCTTGGTAGGACGGTAATACAACGGATTAAACTTTGACAGTTGGTAGAAGTCCTTATCATCACTGAATATCACCGGCCTCATATTGCTTTCAACGGTCTTGGCACATAACCAACCTATAATATCATCAGCTTCTATTCCCTTGCATTGTGCCTGTATCAACCCCAACTTGTCAAAATATTCACGGCAGGTGTTAAGTTCCTCGACATACTCTTTAAACTTATCTTCATGGTATGATGCCTGACGGTTTTCCTTGTAATATTTGAATATCTTTTTCCTGTATGTGCTACCATCATCCCAGCATATTACAGTCTGGTCAACCCTATGCTTGGATATGAATCCATGTATCATGCGCAATACTCCGAATATTACCGTAGTCGGCACACCGGAGTTGTTTTTCATACTACCCATACGGGATTCCTGCATAACCGCCCAGCACCGGAATGCGAGATTGTTGGAATCTATCAACAGAACTCGTTTCATTATTTCACCATTTTATAATTAACATAATCAAAATTCTCAGGCTCGCCATATCTCTTTTTGTTTTTAGACACCCATACCCTAAACCTTTTTGCAAACTGTACAATGCTTTCTTCTGGACTTCTAGCGGTAGGGTGGTTGGTGAACATTACGGTCACGTCATTGAAGTTATCAATATTCCCATTTTTGTTCGTGTTAAGGCATAACACTTCTGTAACGGCTTTTCTAGCCGGTATACCAAAACATATTATAAGGTGGGGTTCTATGCAGTCTATCACCTTACCCACATGCTTCAAATCGGCTTTTACGGCCTTATAATCATAAGCATGATCTAACGCTACATTATCAAGTTGCATAGCATTAAATAATTCGTCACCAATATTATTCCGTATTTTCCTGCCAGTGAAGTTAGAATAAAAGCACCTATGTCTTATCCTACTATCAAATTTATACGCATCTGCACTTCTTTTACTGATGCCTTGATAGAAGACAGCGTTTTGCAAAAAGCCGAGAATCCTCATAGTGTGATTTTCCAATTAGGTTAATATTATTCAACTTGCCTTGCTGGCTCTCTGTCCAACAATTTTAAAAGTACTTGCTATCTTGGCATTAGCAAGCTCCTCTTCCTGCCGGAGGTTTTCATATGCTTCTTCGGCTAAACCGCAAATCTTCTCCATAGCTTCTTCATATGTGGGACATATGGATCTAAGATGTTCCAACTTGGCCCGTCTCTGGGCTTTTTTAAAATCCAAATTGGTAATTTGCTTTTTAGTTTTCGGCATATTATAAATAACCCTTCAGTTTTTTGCCTATCATAGAGCGCATTTCATAAACCCTTATGGAACTGATGCCCAACATCTTGCTTATTTCGTTTGTAGACCAACCCTCCAATAGATGCTCGTATACAAAAAATTCCAATTCCCCAAGAGTGTTACCCATCAATTCATTGATTTCATTGATGAATAATTCATCGTGCATGCTGTTATCTTCAATATTGACAGCATCATATATGCTGGTTTCCTCACCTTCCGATGATATGACACTTGACACGTTGCGAGTATCTCTGGCTTTGGTTTTTACCCTGTTCTTAGCGAGATTTGACAGGCATGCGTAAAAAAACTTAAGGTATGAGTCATCATCCTCGTAATAACGCTCAAAGTTTTCGTAGAACTTGTTTTGAGCTTCCCTCTTGAAATTATCCTCAAGCCTGTATCCGTACACTATGCCACCGATGATACCGCCTATCCTAGATTTGTTTCTGTTCCACACTGTATCTGCGTACATTTTCGATTATCCCCTTATAATCAATAAGTTACACTTAATAAATTAATTAGCCAGTTGATGTTCTTTAAACGGCTTACCAGTTCTCATGTGTTTAACTTTTTCAGTAAACCGTCTCATACCTTCAAGGTTTTTAATTCTCTCAACCTTGAGTATGGCTTCAACATCGGCTTTACGTTCACTAACTATTTCCACATGCCCATCCTCGTATACCCTGAAATATTCGGGATGAGTAACGCATATGAAGTTAAAATACGATTTATCCAGATCGTATTGATAACCGTTCTCCTTTCGAGTTAAATCCAGTGATTCCTTGACTTCAAGGGCATTGCGCCCCATCCTGACGTTCTCATAAATTATTTCAAAGGCCAACTGCCTACTGCTACCCTGTTTAAACCTAGTGCCGGTCTCAGGCCTGATATGTTCCGCAACAGCCCTAGCTATCTTGGGGTACACCTTAAACACTTTGACCTTCTTATTGGGATTAGCCTTAGGGTAGGTTTTCATTTGATTAATTTCACCAGTTACCTTTATTAAAAATCTTATACTTTTTCTAGTTCTCTTAAATTCCGCGACTACCGATCTCTGCGAAATCTTTATTTCATTGAGCCTTATCAGTTTAAATTTAGCCACTAAATCAGATAAATCAATTCCAGATGTTTCTATTTGCTTGATTTTTGTGGGCTCTACATCCACACCGTTATCAGCACACTGCCGTTCAAACACACTTACGGCATATGACATATTGTAACGCTTGCACATGTCATACTGATATTTCCAGACCTTATAACGTTCTTCAGAAGTCATCTGTTTTACCCATAGGTATTTTTTCATGACATCTGCCTTGTCACCCAAGGCAAATTCTGGGCCAAGATACTTGTCCATCGAGGAATATCGCTTATCATAGAATCCTATAGATTTACTGAATACTACCTCTAAGTGCCTGTACGTCACCCAGTTTAGGGTCTTGGTACGAGAAACACATAGGCATAACACGGACTTGGAACGGTTATGCACCATGTGTGTCATATTGATGAATCCAGCGAGATACCCCAGATTTGTAACGTTACTATTGAGGGTTGTCTTGTCTTTTCTACCCCTGCGTTCCCATGGGCCGGTCACCGCCATCTTAAGATTGTCCGGCATGTCGGAAAAATTTTCCTCGAACATCTTTTCCCTGCCCCTTGGATATCCGGTATACATTACATCAAATTCAGGGTTATGGTTAAATTCAGTATTTAATCCATAATTGTAGCAACAGGATGGGAAACTGGCAACCTTAAGCAACTTCTCATCTACAAGTTGCTTATATCTACACCTACCACCACCGGCATGCATATCTATGGCTCTTTGTATATCCGAGGTGTGTACCCATAAAAGCAGTTTCTTGTTTTCAAACAATTCCTTATTTGTGCCCCATGAATAATCCTCAAGATCTGTTATGCCCTTGAGTCCGTTTCTACCCTTGCGATAAGGGTTCTTGGAGTGGTCAAAATCGTATTTAGGCATACCTGACATCTTGTATAGTGGGAATGGCAGATCTGGGTCTACATGGTCAAAGATGACAAGTCCCCTGAATGCATCGATTACTTCCACACATCTGCGGATCTGCGCACCATCCCAATAACGGTCATGGTACATCCAACTGGCTGTTCCGTTCTCCACATACAACACTTGATATGACTTGTCTGGGAATCCCTTGGGCTCGTACTTTAATTTCTTAATCCATTCGTAATCCAATCCGTCAGAGGGTTGTTTAAATGTCCCAGATTTGATCTTGTGCATCAGCACTTCCGACTTCATAGGTATCGGTGTAAATATCGTAACCTCATGCCCTCTGCGTATCAATTCCCTCAGCATCATAAATCTTATTTCCGTATATCCACCCATGCTGGTATACGGATCAAGTTCAACATAAAGAGATAATCTCGCCCAAGCAATCTTCATAAACCCCCTTACAGGTATTCTTCAATTTTAAAATGATTTTGTATCTTGATTACTATTCCACGATGAACCACATCTGCTACTTTACCTGAATTAACCTTACTCAACCGCATTAACGGTATAGTGTAATTACCTTCAAATTCATTAAACAGTGCAGTCAAGTATTTCCTCTCATCATCATTAAACAGATTACTGTCAAACAGGTCATGTTTAAACCTCTCCAACATGCCATCCTCTATGCGCAAGTCAATGGGGTGTTCCGAAAAATTTTCCAACCCCATATCCAAATAACCCCTCTCATCGTCATCAGTCTTGAGATCGGCTTCTAATACCATGGATTTCTTAGTACAGTTACGGGTCTTGCTAAAATCTATGATCTTACGCTTTATCATAGAACTTGTGACTTTTTCCCAATCACTGTAGCGGTGGCGTTTGTGGTAGTTTTTGAATAACTGTATTAGTACAAACTGCTTGCAGTCGGATACTTCATCATGGAGATAATAACGCCTGTGATTGCAGACCTTATTTATATATTTGTCATACTTGTCAAGATATTCCATTATTTCTAAGTGTATGACATTGGAGCATGATTTGTGGATTATTTCCTTAAGCGAGAGCTTTGATTTCTTGCGAATAACCGGCGCATCCAAGATGGCCGTTGTCAGTAAGTTAAGGTCAGCCCTGTTTAACATTTGAGAACCTCTTACTGTTGAAGAACTCCACCAATGTTCCCGGTACGCACAACCCAACTGCCTTTGCTGGCACAGACATTACTTCTTGGGCTAATTGCCTGACCAATCCGGTATCTTGTAAAAGCAATGTCAGCACATCGGTTCGTAATTTAGAATCCCTGCGCATCACTTCGACAACTTCAACGGCTTTGACCTTTTTCATTTTAGACTACACTTTCTTTAAATTTTGTTTCATTGACGCTTATGCGTTCAATATAGTATGAAACATCATTCCGTGATTGTGTATGCTCTATGGCGTGGCATTTAATACAAAGTAATATTAAGTTGTTGGTAAAGTGACCGTTTCTATCATGTGATCTGTATTTGACATGATGCGCATGATGACCGACACCACCGCATACCTGACACAATCCCCTATCTCTGTGGAATATATAACTCCAAAGAAATTCCGTAATCTGGGAATGGCGTTTTAGGGGATCTAACTTCTTAAAACTTCTCATCTGAATGTCTCCCCTACTGACTCGGCTATACGTGTCACATCCCAAGCCGTACCGGTATCGAATTTAAGTCGTCTCATTAATTTGAACTCATCAACTATATTCAATTTCATATCCGGCCAATTTGTCATAAGGGTTTCTATCTTGACAGACTTCTCATTCTTATAGTTTTTCATTATCAACTGCCATACCCTGATAGGTATTACAAATGCATTGCTGGGTACTGCACTATGGATATTGATAATTACCACTCCATGGGCATGCGTACCGCATTTGTCTACTTCCAACAGGCTTTCTAACTGGTGTGGCCTAAGTATGTCAACGGGTATCGACCTACCCTTGACCAACTTAAGTTCCACTGCTATGAATTTACTCTGGTAGGCTATAAAAAAATCAAATGGTTTCTTACCACTGCGGTAAGAGTCTTGTATGAGATAGCAAAACATATTCGGGTATTTAACTTTTATGTCATCTCGTAATTGCTTTGAGAATGATGCCTCGTTCATTGCTACTCCAATTCTATTATATTTTGAGAACCTGAAACCAGCGGCTGTTCATGACTGACGAACACTAACTGTATCTTAAATTCATCTGCGACTTTGTTAAGTAACTGGCTTAACCTCCATTGCTTATCAGCTTCAAATCCGGTAAATGCCTCATCTAACCATACTATCTTATCACCCTCGCTCATGGCTACAAATATTATCTGCATCATAGCCCCTATGAGTTCTTGCAATGCTTCCCCTTGGCACATTTCTAAAGGCAGATAACCCTTATACTCTCCGGTATGTACCGTGAAATCTGCCTTGCTGACATTATTTCTAGTACCAAATTTTATCTTGAAATCATATTCCTCCCCAAACAGATCCTGTAATCCAGAAGTGATGGTGCTCTCAAATAAGTCCACCATGGCATTCTGCCGGTTAGATATGACAAGTTTAAGTATGTAGACACACTTGTCTATCTTGGTCAGGCGAGTCGCCAGATCAGAGTTCTTTGACTTGAACTCCTTAAGTTGCTTGCGATATGAGTTACGTTCGCCCCTTTTAGAGGCGATTAACTGCATCAGACTATCAAATTCCTTTGACATTTTCCCTTATCTCCGACATTAGGCTGTCAAATTTCTTCTTACGGGTATCCCTGACATTTTCCAGACGTTTAATTTCAACATCTAATTTTTCAGGATCTACATTGAGGGCTCTCAGTTTACCTTCAAGTTCCTTAATCTTGCCCTTCGCCATCTCATACTTGGTACGGGCAGTATCATAGGACTGTTTGTAGCTCCTCAGTTCATTGAGAACATTTTCATTTTTCATTTTCTTCCCTAACCTTTTTGATTTTCATACATACCTCATCCACCAGATCTACCGTTATCTTAAACGGGGCATCCTTTATTTCTCCGGCAACTGTTCTTATCAGCAGTTCTAAATTGCTTTGTACAAATCCCCCAGACTGCATAGTCCTTAAATTTTTAACAAATTTAAAATGGTTGCTGTCTACTTCATATCTATTGTAGGTCTTGCTGTCTTTAAACACATTGATTTCATGGGGCACTTTAATTAATTCTATCTTGCTGAGTTTACGCTTGTCAACTTCGATATAAAGAATGGCTGGCCCTACAGTGTGTTTTGCTATATAGGAATTAGTACGTGCCAAACTTCCGGGATTGGCGACAGTGATAATGTGTTCAAGCACATTGATCTTCTTTATACCGAATCCTGGATGGAAGTGTCCTGTTAGAATTAAATCTGCATCACTCACCAGAGATTTATAACTTATAAGTTGCGCCTTGCCGTTGACTATAAGATCCCTATCATCACCGGTAACCATGGCATGAAGCGCCAGAATCTTAAGTTTGCCCTTCTTATAGGGGTGATTAGGCATGTCAAAGTATGTTTCGGACTCTTTGGCGTGGTCATAGTGATAACCGCCTAAATATGCATCGGAGAACTCTATCGGTTTATCGCCTATGAAGTTAAACCACTCGTAATGTTCAAATCCAGCCAGTTTACCATGTACGTATGTCGAAAAATTCTTACCGGTTATATCATGGTTACCGGCAATGTAATACATCTTCAAGCCGAATTTCTTATATGCCTTTGAAAACTTACCAGCCACCCTACCGGCTATATAATCAGACACATTGGGATTGTCGAACATATCCCCCATATTGATAAGTTTTGTCACTTTATGTTTTTCACAATAGCCTATTACAAAATCCAGTTTACCCAGTATGACTTCAGGATAGTTATCTGTACGGGTCTTGATCCTTACACCCTTAATATGAGGGTCTGTCATAGCTACGAAACGGTTCATATATAATTCTCCATAGGTACAGGTGTTTTACACTTTGGACATAAGACTTTGCATTTTTTCATACCGGCACTGGCCTTGTCCATTTCAACCTTAGCCCTATGCATGAGTATCGCTTGTTCATCAAGCAACCCAGAGGCATCTTCTAAAAACCTCACCATATCTTCTGCCTCGCCAAGAGATTCCAGATTACGTTCAGCTATACTTATCTTATCGATCCCATCAGGCTTACGGTATGATTTCCATTTAGTTATCTCTCCAGAGATCTCGGATACGCTTTCGAGTAATTCCTCGGCACTCTCAAGATCAGGGTGCATTTCCTCGGCCTTGGTTATCTGGGAATATACCTTGGAAATATCTTCATAACTATATAATATATGACGTTGTTCCGTAAGTTCATCTATGATATCGTAAACGGTAGTTATTTTAACCTGAATTGATTCGGATCTCTCCTTGGCCTCATTAAGTTCAAATAGTGGCAAGGTCTTTAACACTGCATAGGTTTTAAGTTTTTCACGCAGTTGTTCAATCTGACTATCGTTATACTTGATGTCACGGGCTACGCCATGCTTTTCCTTATTGTATTCTCCGATAGCTTTCTCGGCAAGATTAGCACCGGTAAGCATATTGATGGCTTTTGCCCTATCTGTAGATGTAGCATCCACCAAGAACGGGGGTTTACCCTGCATGTGCAAGTAGGGGCTAATCCTCAGATCCCTATAGTAAGAACGTTCTATATTCAGAGCCCTAATAACTTCCTGTGGCATGTCCTTACCGACAGACTGATATTTTTCATCACCGACTATATAACAGTTATTATGCTTGCCACGTTTGCGAATTATAGTGGTTCCATCATATTTATCTATCTTGACAGAAGCCGTATAGACCTTGCCCTTTTTATCCTTACGGCGCATCCAGTTACCGTTAGGTGAATTTTCATATGCCCACTTAATGCTTCTAACGATGGCTGATTTGCCACGCTGATTACCACCGGCAATGGCATTAGTTCCCTTGCCCAACTCCACAGTCAGCGACTTGTGATTCTGGAAATTTTTCAACGTCAGGGACTTTATCATTATGTTCGGCCTTTACTTTTTGAACTATATGCGGTATTGTGTCCGATATCCAAAACCTGAAATCCACCTTATTGCCACAAACCGGACACTTAACTTCATCGCCCACATTATAACCAGTTAGATCTATCTTGTATCCCTCAAGCCATTCTGCGAGACCATCCACCCACTGTTGCCAGTTGACTTTGACATCCTTAGAACACTTGATACGGGATATGCCGATTGGCAGTTTTTCATGTTCACAATAAATCATAGGATAATAGTTTGATTTTTTATACCGTATGACCTGACGTGTTTGTTTACCGCCCCAGCCTGTAAATTTTCTTTTCAATGTGTTTTGAACTCCTTGGCTTGTAGTTTATCTATGGCAAAGGCCAATCCCTCACCCAGAGTATAATTATGGCAACCTAACCTGAATAATCCGGCCACCGTAGCCACCATAAGTGGAATATACTGCTTAAGTTCTTCTTCGTTATATCTCCTATGACGATGCTGGGCTTTATATAATAACTGCCGTGTTATTGCGGGAATATATTCAAGCAACTGGGCATAAAGTTTTTCCCTGCTATTGAATAATTCCAAATGCCAATTTCCACTGCATTCATCAGCCACATTGATACCGGCCATTTCCCAGCTTGCGACCATGTGTATAAGTACGCTGGCCATGGATTCTGCCCATTCCTCTTCTGCAATATAGGTTTGCTTAATCATCTTGTTGATATAGGTAAGCTGATAGATACCTATATTCCAGCGATACAGAAGATCTCTAGTATCTCCCGCATCTGGATTGTTACCATATCTCTGACACCAGTCACAGAACATCCAGAAACTGTTAGTATCTATAACTTCACGATCACATTGACCGTCCGACCATTGGTAAATGACAGGTATAGTGGCTTTATGCATTCTTCTTTGCCTTTTTAAGTTCTTTACGTTTACGGATAGCTATGATTTCAGCTTTATCTTCATCGGTTACGTCTGGTGCTTCGGGAGGATCGAGAATCCCCTGTATATATTCGTCATAAAGTTCACCCATATCGGTACGTTCAGCAAACGCCTGTATAGATAATTCTTTACTTGCGCCAAGCTGTTCACTACCAATACTGTACCATGACCCAGCCTTTTTAATCTTACCTGATTCTAAAAGGCAATAGAACAGGTTTGTAGCCGTATCCAATCCCTTACTAAATAATACAGTTGCCTCACATACCTTAAAGGGTGGTGCAACCTTGTTTTTAATAATCTTTATGCGGATTTTATTACCAATCACTAAAGCATCTTTATCTGCCTTTACATCTGATTCAGTAACTTTAACTGTATCAGATTTTACAGTTTTTTCCTTTGCAACTTTAATCTTATCTGTTATAGCACATTCCATCCTTATGCTGGCGTAAAATTTAAGGGCATTACCGCCAGAAGTCACGTTCGGATTTCCGAACACTATTCCGATTTTTTGCCTCAACTGATTTGTAAAGATAAGTATGCATTTTGATTTAGATACTTTGCCCACAAGTTTGCGCATGGCCTGACCCATCATACGGGCTTGTAAACCCATGAATGAATCACCAACCTGACCGTCAAGTTCAGCTCTTGGAACCAGTGCGCTAACACTGTCTATCAGCACTACCGCACAACCCTTGTCTATCAGAAATTCAGCAACAGTGAAGGCATCTTCACCAGAATCTGGCTGAGAAATAATCAAATTATCCGTATCCACACCATTCAACTTAGCCCACGCAGGGTCAAAAGCATGTTCCGCATCGACCATACCACAATTTTCTCCTTGTGCTTGGGCTTGAGCTATAATCTTAAGGCATGTTGTGGTCTTCCCAGACCCCTCATTCCCATAAACTTCTATAATCCTACCCCTTGGAGCACCACCTACACCAAGAGCCACATCAAGCTGGGGAATACCGGTTGTAATTACCGGTATTCCCTTAATTGCTCCTGAACTCAACGTAGTTAATATCCCCTTGCCCAAGTCTTTTGACAATAACTTGTCGGCATCATCTATTATTGACTTGACTGATGAGTTCATAGCAATATCTCCTGATTTATTCGACTGATTTCTTAAGGGCTTTGATCTTGGTGACGTTTTGGAAAGAATTTTCCTCTGCTGTCTTTTTGCCCTTTTCCTTTTTGTCCTCAACGAACCCCATGATCTTAGTTCCGTAGAACGCAGAGAGGTCAACTTCCTCACCTATTCCCGGTTCCTTACCATTGTTGAGCACCGTCACGAACTCATAGAGTTTCATTGACGGACTGCACTGTGCAGACATGAGTGAGGATATTTTCATACCAAACGCTTTCTGGCCGGACTGTGTCAGGCCATTGAGACATTTAAACTGCAACCTCACGCACTCTCCGAACTGGCCCTTGAAGATTTCGTAGTTTGTGAACTTGAACTTATACCATTCGTGATCCTCAAACCTTTCAAAGGGCTTGTCCTCTTCAACTGTAAGGGGACGGTGCATGCCCTTGGGTTTTGAACCTTTGTCCTTGACCTTGTTAATAGACATCTTCAATTCTCCTTTACTGTTAACTTTTTGCGTATTTCCTTACCATGGCCTCTCTGTATCTGACCCACACCTATGCCATCTTTGCCTTGGAGTATATTCCTTATTGTCCCAAGCAAACTGCCCTTTGTTATGATAGAAGCCCTGATCACATTATTGAGCATGCGGTATTGCATTTCCAATACCGATATGGCATTCTTCTTCTTAAGCATCCTCTCACCATGCCTGTCAGCTATGTATGATGATATGTATTTTTCAGTAATACCCTTAAGCCCCTCTCTCTTAACGAGAAAATTACGGCTACGGTAATACGTCTTTTCATACCACATGTCATACTGCATCCTCTTCTGTTCGAGCTGATGCTTGACAAACTCGGTAACAGTGCCGATATGATATTCCGTTGCAGATTGCTCATCTGCATGGATAGCTAAATCCGGCAAAGGTATATCACCACCTATCCTGAGCATGTCCACATTAAACCGGTAGTTCCTCTTGATATCATCCTCAATATGCTTGGGGATAACAAACACAAGGCTACCCGTATTGTGGTCTAGGTCTACGCTCACACCCATATTCTTAAGGTTAGAACGTGCTACCATGCTCCTATTGGCATCTGTTGTGACAGTGACCTTTGCCGTATCAGCCATATTATATTCCTTTACGTTATGTTAAAGTTTAAAACTACGCCCCGACTGTCAATTATTCAGTCCTGTTCTTCGTCCCATTTTTCGAGGGCGATTATGAGCTGGCCAGTTTTGGCTTCGGCAACTGCGACACCCTTAGGGGTCTTTTTGATTTTGCGTTTGATGCAGAGGGCACGAAGTTCCTTGTCATTCATCTCGTCATATGACTTTTCCTCGGACTCCTCTTCCTCTTCAGATTCCTCTTCCTCTTCTTCGGCGGGAGGAGATTTCTTTTTGCCCTTGGCTGGTTTGGTATCCTCTTCCTCTTCCTCTTCCTCTTCCTCTTCCTCTTCCTCTTCCTCTTCCTCTTCTTCAGACTCGTCATCGTCATCTGATTCTTCATCTTCGTCTTCTTCTTCGGCCTTGGCTTTTACTTTACCTTTTTTAGGTTTGACTTCTTCTTCGTCCTCATCCTCAGATTCCTCTTCCTCTTCCTCTTCCTCGTCTTCAGACTCCTCATCTTCGTCGTCTTCGGACTCGTCATCCTCAGATTCCTCTTCCTCTTCCTCGTCCTTTGCTGGCACTTTTTTGCCCTTAGCTTTGGGTTTGACTTCTTCCTCTTCTTCTTCCTCGGATTCTTCTTCCGATTCTTCTTCTTCGGCATCAGCACTTTTTTCAAACTTGGAAGTTACGGTCTTGCCATCTTTTTCAAGGGCGAGCCATGCGGTTTCGACTGTATCGGCATCTGCGAGTGCGATTGCACCGGCATCAACATCACCTTCGTAGGAACGTTTGATCGTAACTGCTGTGATACCGGCTACACCGCTTTTGTAATCCAGTCCGTAAGAGACGGACACTTCGGCCCCTGTGGCCACTGCTTTTTCCACTGTCTTCTTTGCCATTTAGATCTTCTCCTTGATTTAAGTTTACTACTCTGACCGCCTTAAGACGATCCGGCTTACTGCGCCTTTAACACCATTCAACAAAAATTTACCGTTATCAACCTTTACATTGAAAACGTACACACCTCCTTTTTTTACAATTTCACTATATCTAACCCAAAATGAACTAAAGATGAGTAAGTCATAATTATTTTCCCCATCCGTCAATTTCAAAAAAGCCATCTCCCCACCTTTACGGTCTACAAACTTGCGTATATCTGATACATAAGCCCCAACTGAGATACTTTCCCCATCATAATTGATGGCATCCGACATATTGATAGCACCGCACCTTATAAAGTCACCCAGATAAGGTTTTAATATACTATCAGCCACAAACCCAAATATCTTACTCCTGATATACTGCATATCAAATTTTTTATTGATGATGAGTTCATAATTTGTTATGACATTATTTTTACCACACACTGGGCACAATACCTGCCCACTTTCAATATTGGCTTTAGTTGCGCTTATAGGATATTTATACCGGCAGTCATTACAATATAAAACAGTAGCCCCACTGGTCTTTCCACGCAATCTCACATACTGTTCATAAATCTCATTGATTTTGCCAAATCCCCTAAAACAACCAGCAAATATCAGATTACTCACTACCCTAGTATTTACCAATCTTTTTTCCACTGTATTGTAAAATTGTTTAAATGATTTAAACTTACCGGTCTTATTCCTCACCGCAAGTACGTTGTCTATGGCCTTGTCACCGACATTCTTTATAACCGTCAATGGATATAATATAGTATCCTTAACCAGTACAAAATTCTTATTACTGTAGTTGATGCTCGGCCTCAATAACTTCAACTTCATTGCTCGTACTTCTTTAAGGTACACATTCAGCTTATCGTCGTCATCCGTATTGTATGACAGCAGGGCAGTCATGTACTCATTCGGGTAATACGTCTTGAGCCACATGGTTACATAAGCTATGAGGCTGTAACTCATCGCATGTGAGTTATGAACGACCATACCGTTTGCGACATAATTATTGGTTTTATTTGGCATTTCCAAATCACAGGTATTTTTATAGCCTATCTTTTTAATACCAATAATCTTTTTACAACCGTTAACAGTAATTATTTTCATTTAATGACCTTCTTCCATGTTGAATTATACAAAATTCTTTCTATAGTTGTCGTAGACACTTTGTATTTTTTAGAAAACAATCTCATAATTTTAACCTTAGTCATCTTGTTTTTATTTTTATTGAAAAAATTTCTTATATATAATACTTCAGCATTACTCAATTTTGAGGAACCACAATCTTCACCATAGACTGTTCTAAATCTACCTTTTTTAACCATATCTTTATGATTATCATAATCAGTACCTAACCATAAGTGTTCTGGATTTACGCAACAGGGATTATCGCATGAATGGCAGACAAGTATACCATCTGGTATTTTTTTATTGTAATATTCATAACTAAATCTATGTGCTTTCATCATTTTAAATTTAGTACTAAATGTACCGTAACCATTTCTATCCTTATACCCTTGCCATTCCCAGCACCCATTTTTTTTATTAATTTCAAATTTTTTTCTGAATCTCACAATAGGATCTACACCATTTACTTTATTACCTCTGTTTAATTCAAATAAATAATGTTTTTTACAAAGATGCCTACGTACAGCTTTTTTATTACATATTTTACATAAGTTCATTTAATATTTCACCTAATGTCCTATAATTATTATCATCACACAAAAATTTATGTTCTAATGTTGATTGCAATTTACTGCCATCTTCTAATTCTATTTCGTATATTTCTTGTTTACCAGTATTGATTTTGTCAATGACTTTATCATAATAAAAAAGTTTTTTATCAATATCATAAGTTTTAATATAATCGCCAGCATTTACATCTTTTATTTTTTTGAATCCATTGACAGTGTCTATTATTTCTTCTTCAGATAGACACTTATTGAAACCATAGCCAGACCATTTTTCTATTTCATTCCATATCAATTCTGAAGTATTTTTATCTATTTTTGAGGTAATCCAACATCCAGTTATGAATTTGTCCTTCCATGGTTTAAATTTTTCTATATCTTTTTGTTTGATACCCTTACGAAAATGATCTGATTCGGTAGGGGTAAACCCAGCTAAATGTACCGGTAATGCCATTACTTGTTCTTGATATAAAATTATGCCTTCTGTGTCCTTTAATACTTTTTCCATTTTTGGATGCAAATATGTTATATTTTCCCTGCCATATCTTCTATTTATATATTTGACATGTGCCCCCACTTCCAAAATAGAAGGTCTATAAAGTGAAATACAAATAGCTATTTCTGATACGCTTTTAGGCTTAACTTGCACAACTAAATCTTTCATACCTTCAGAACCGCTAATTTGAAATGTACCTATCAACTTACCAGCACGTATATTTTCAAATACTTTTTCATCCTTAGTATGCTTGATCATATACTCCATAAGATGGTCAAAGGTCTTAAACCTACCACCTATAAGTTCAACGCAGTACTGTATCACATCCAAAGTATTCTGACCAAGGAAATCCAACTTCAAAAGGTTAAGATCGTCAAGGGCATACATATCAAATTCAGTAATCTTGACCTTTTTACTATCTCCGGCAGTGGTAGACCAAGCTAGAGGTATCCATTTAAGTATGTTCTCAGGGGTTAAAACAACACCGCTTGCATGTATACCCCTGTGCCTTATCGATCCCAGCAATCCCTTGGAAGCTTCCTCTACCTCAGGGTTATCTTCAAAAAACTTTTTAATTTCCTCTACCTCAGGTATATCTTCCCATTTTTCAGTATTATCCGGTATCAGTTTTGTTATCTTGTTGACATCACCAAAATTAAGACCGTATACCTTTGACACATCCTTGATTGCCATCTTGGGTTTAATTACACTGAAATTTACTATCTGAGCCACACATTCTTCGCCGTACTTATCCCTCAAATAATCTATAAGTTCGGTACGCCTCTCCTTACCGAAATCCATATCAATATCTGGCAGGGTGAGGCGATCTTCCGTAAGGAAGCGTTCAAAGTTGCAATTAAATTCTATGGGCTCTATCCAGCTTATCCCCATAAGATATGCAACCAGAGATCCGGCAACGCTACCCCTTGTATTGAACGGTATATTTCTACGTCTGGCCTCCTGTGCGATATCCCACACTATCAACATGTAATCGGCCATCTTCAACTTGTAGATAACCGACTTTTCATATTCCAATCTATCCTTATACTCCTTTGAAAATCCCTTGCTGAACATTTTGGCTACACCCTCATCCAGTATCTTATTCATATCTCTCTGGGGATGTTTGGAATATTTAGGCAAACTACTAATCTTAGGTATAATATGGTATTCTTCAATAACTGTATTTGCTATGAAATACGCATTTTTGACATACTCCACCAGTTCTTCTTTAGAGATGTACTTATGATGTTTGACCCTTAACTTCTCTAAATCCTCATATGTGGCAAAATAAAGTTCCCTAGTCTCATATGTGCCATTGTCCTCGTCATTGAGACCCTTTTTAAACGCCACGCATTTAACCACGTCATGCAAATGGGCATCTTCCTTATCGATATAATGAGTATCATTAGTGACTATTATATCGATATCAAACCGTTTCGCTAAAGCTAAAACCTTTTTATTGACAGTGGTCTGATCAGAAAGTTCATTAAGCATTATCTCTAAATGGAAATCTTCCTTGCCGAACAATTTCTTAAACTTCCTAACCCTGTTGCGGATCATCTTATTGCGCTCCTCAGGATCAAACAATTTATGATACTTCTCATCAATCATCACATGCCCCACAAGACCATTTACACAGGCAGAGTTCACCATAATACCTTCACGGTGCTCCTTAAGCATATTGAAGTCAACTCTGGGCTTGCCTAAAAATCCGTCCTTCCAAGCCTTGGCCTGTATCTCCTTGAGGTTATTCCAACCGGTCTCATCCTTAGCTAATATCACAATATGGCTGTAGGCATACGCAACGGTAGCTTCACCAGTGGTTATATCATCTACATAATAAGCCTCAAGTCCAAGTATGGGCTTAATACCATTTTTACGGCATTCTTGCCATAATTCGTATGCGCTTGACAGTGTACCATGCTCAGTAAGGGCCAGAGCCTTTAACCCTAGTTTCTTGCCATGGGCTACGTATTTTTCTATAGTCATAGGACTATCCCCGATACTGTGCGAACTGTGTGAATGTAATGGGATAAATTGCATTTATTTTTTCCTTCGTCTCGGATTTTTAAGTTTTTTAGCCTTTAGTGGATCACCATATTGGCAAAAAGAAGCATAGTGCCTCTTACAATAACCCCAGCCCCTTCTTTTTTCTAAGCAACCAGCCACCTTACATTTTTTAACGATATCTGGGATACTATGATATTTGGCGTACTTATCCCTTAATTTTAAACCCTTAAAGGTAAAATCAATTAAAATATTTGCAATACAATGTTCACTAACTCCATATTCTAAAGCTAATATCTTAGCTGACATTACATTTCTAGTAGCGCTAATCTTTGATAAGTATCTATATTTCCAGTGCAACCTATAAATTTCCTCGGCCTGTGCATTAGTTATCTTTGAATTACCATTATTTTCACAATTATGCTTAGCACTTCTTTTTTTAACCATCATATCATCTGAATTATCTTGTGGCGTACCCAACCATAGATGTTCAGGGTTACAACATGGTGGATTATCACAAGTATGACAAATATACATATCATCAGGTCTTTGCTTTTTATTTTGATATTCCCACATAAAAACGTGTACACCAATTTGTCTGCCTTTGAAATTCACACCCCCTGTCTTAGGCTTATTACTTCCACTAGGATAATAATTCCAGCAACCAGTAATGGGATCTTTTTTAACCTTATAAAGTATGCACCTGTAAATTTCTTCGGGACTACTCCCTCTAGTAGTCTCTATATAATGTACATCGCCATGTCTACGCCACCTTAAATAATGCTTATTGCACAGCCCAGAACTTTCGTATGCCACTTCTAATTCACAACCATCAACCTTGCACACATTCATACACACCTCCGTATGAGATAGTAACATCTTTCATGTATTAATGTGTGTGTGGCTATGTAAACTGTAAAGCCGATATTTATCGCAAGAATGTGTATGAAGTCCATAGAATAACATTATTAACCTACTTCATTTTCAGCGTGTTTGAACGCCGTTTTAAAATTGTTTTTAACCTTACTGTTTACTGCCCCTATCAATGATGCTGATGGCTGGAAAAGCACCCTGTACCTTAAGGGTACTATTATCTCGTTACCCCTACCATCCGATACCTTGACATTCTTACGACTCCTCAGGGAAAAAGTACCTAGATTTTTAATATTGATACAGCCATTATCGACAAGTGTTTCCTTTATACATTCCCCAAATACACTGGATATCACACCGGCATCTTCCAGTGTGACACCCAGCGACTTAGCAAAAAGCAGTAAAATATCCTCATCAGTTTTAAATCTACCGGACATATGCCACTTGTCAATTTAATGTTCTTGTTCAACGACTAAGGCAAACGTGCCTTAAGTCTATGAGAAAGTCACTGTCCTTAAGTTCATATACCGCATATCCATACAGTTCAAGTAACAAATGCTTATTGTCCATTTCATAGGCTATCTCAAATATGGCACTCTTGTACTTATTGAGATCCGTACCGTATTTGAATATGGCACATAACAATAAGCATATGCCAAGTTCCTTGACAAATTTATTGGTTATCTTCTTGAGAACCACCTCGTTAAATGTTTCTATGATTGCAGGTATTGATACTTCTGCATTGTTGAATGTGTCTTTACATATCTGCATCCTGATATGCAATTCAAAATTGCGCAATACACTAAAGTCACCCAGAAAATCATCAGCCTTGGTTTTTTCAAAATCAAGTCCGGTTTGCGCAGACAGGTTGCTGGCGATTTCAGACATATCTTTATTGATACCGCTTTCACCATCCAAGACATTTCCCTGCTTATTGGACAGTATCAATGTGATCCCACCCACACTTGCATTTTCCATAAAACTGGCGATTATGCCCTGTAACACTCCGAATACCCAGATATCCGATACTGTCTGAGCGTTTATGTTTTCAGACATAAAATTCATAACTAGGTTGAGTTTATTATCCCTCATAATAAATTCCACCCTCTGTAATTCAGGGACATTGTTAGTCTCCCCAAAATCCAAGGACGGGTCGAATATGTTTATGGCTGTGCCGGTCATACCGAACATGAGATCTTCACATACTGACCTGAACTGATCTGTACCGCATGGTTTAACAAATTCCTCTGGGTTATCGATATCCTTATTGATGTTTATGGCTTCCTGTAATGCATCCGGCCCTATCCACATCCTCATTCTTGGGCCATACGCCCCTCTGAGGGTGTTCCCGTCATCTGTCAGGCTATCCAAATAGTCCCCATAGTAGTTTATGGACTTGAGGGTATTAGATCCCTTCATTATCCACATGAAATAACCCAACCTGAATAAGAACGTGCCGTACTTGCCATTGACACCACTGTACAATGATGGTTTAAATTGATAGATTGCCGGAGATTCGTTGGACATTTGGTGTTCATGGTTCCAAACTTCATCTGCAAAAATCTCGTTAAAACTGTGCATCTTCCTGCTCATACTTCCTCCATTTGTTTAAATTACATTTTTTCTCTTTACACTAAATGTGCCCGTCTCCACCTTTTTCATTTCAACATTATTACTATGAGATGTCACTTTCGACATAGTCATTAGATCTCTATCCGTATGTATCTTATGCCTAGTGCCCTTGAAATCTCTAGCCTTGGGATAAGATACATTCATTATTCCACTGATATCAGTATCCTCATCTTCATCAAACCTTATACCGATATCTATGTTATCCTTGATATGCTTGGCAAATGCCAGATTATCACCAGTTACCTGACAGGCTGACCATGTAGGCACTTTCAAACGCCTAGCTATATCCTTTTTAATGCTGATCGCCAGACCAACCTGACTCTCCCAATTCAACTCAACGTCACTGCCATCACCGGCACCACCGGACATGATATTCATATAATCTATTAGTACAAGTTTGATTTTGTGCAATTTCATATATGTCTCCACCTTAGCAGAGATATTGGCCACAGTACACCCCTTAGGCATATCTATGATATGGAAGTTATGTTCATGCGATTTAAGCCTAGTGGCCTTCTTCCGTAATTTAGCTTTATCATCCTCATTCATAGTAAGTTTTCTAAACTTCTCATATGGTACTTTTGCCACATTGCACCATAACCTATCCTGTACCTGTTCGGCTGGCATTTCTATAGTCACGTATAATACATCACCATATTTCAACCAGCAGTGTACGGCAATATCCAATAGACAGATTGACTTACCTACTCCGGTATCAGCTATAATCAATCCGAACTCTGAGTTCCTAAGACCAGTTATCACCCTGTCAATCTGTTCTATACCAGTAGGGATACCCATATGAGCCTTAGGATCTTTTTGATACTTCTCATAATTACCCAACCATTTATCAAAATTCTTAACCGGATTAACATCTACACTGCTACCCAACTTATGGTCAAGTATTGCAGAGAGACCTTTGATTATTTCCGTAGATTTTGCAATAGTGGCATGATCACCTTTCATAGCCAAGTTCAAATTTTTGAGCACATCCCTTAAGCCTATTTCTATTATACGGGCATCATACAGTTGTTCAAGTTTATGTCTTACTGCAAATATAAAACCCCTATTGTGCTTCTTCTTGCCAAATGCCTTAACTTCATTAAATAGTTTAAGGTAAAAGGAATGTTTGTCCTTTGATACGTTAAGGGTATCTAATATAGATTCATCCCTTATTATAGCACTCTCCTTGAAGTAGAATTGCACTATCTTATCATATATCAGCTTAAGCCGATTGTTAGTGAACACATCACTGTTGAAACTGCTTATCACACTTGTGAAAGCACTCTCATTGTACAATAAAGCTCCTAGAAATTTCTTTTCTGAGGATATATCTTTAAAGTCAGCGTTACGGTGTTTGTCCCTTGATATCGAATATGGCGTTAGCATTATACTTATGTCCCATCAAACTTCTTATTGTTTTCGTGCATTTAATATTGCTGGCCTTTAATTCACAGCAACCCTTGACCCAGTAAGTACACCTTATTTCAAACTTGTCACACGTACCGATAAAACCGTTCCCCTTCCCATTAGGCAGAGCCTTTTTGTTGTTGAGTATGCTATTGATAACTGTGAAGTTTGTAAAATCCTTAAGATTGAAACTCTCGTTTGTAATGAACCTAGAGAATATCTCGTCTATGCAGTCTATTGAGTGACTATCTACATTAACACCGTTCACCATACCCTTGACAAGTATCAGGTACTCAGCTATCACCCTCCTGAAATTAGCACTGAACTTAAACCTAATTCCCGGAAATGCCTTCTCATACTTGTCCTTAACATATGTGCAGTACTTATTTAGATTCCAACCCTTACCATCATCACCCTTGTTTTGACTATAGACTATCAGATCAATACGCTTTGTTATTTCCTTGACCAACAACACCTTGACCTTGTTATTGAAATACCTCTGGTATTTACACATTTCATCAGGGCATCTATAGTATTTTATTTCTTTGCCGGTTGAACTATCCGGCATTGATTCTAAACTCTTCTTCTTGCACTGACTACAATCCCCTACAAACTCATATGTCTTATTGGTAACGGCAAAATAAATAGCCCCTGTGTCATCTGAAAGTGCAACCGCCAATCCTGCGGATATTAAGTTACGCATTATCTTTTTTAATTTCAAGTTATGCATGGCAAACTGTTTGCATAGTTCAGATTCTTCCATTACACCCTTATCGAATAACTGCAAGAATATGAGGATCTCATTCTTAGTCTTAAGTCTCTCGATATGTTTATAAATTATGTTTAGCATTGAATATCCTCATTAATTCCCTTACGCCAATTTTATCACTCGACTTACTCTCTGGTATTATACCAGCCCCTATGAACTCGTTAAACAGTTCCTTTTTGCCATTGCATATCTCAAGTATGTACTCATCTATTGTACCCTTGGCCACAAGGTTAATTACTGTCACCGGCTTCTTCTGACCCATCCGATACAATCTCATAATCCTTTGTGCCAATATGGCCGGATTCCAAGGCATATCAAAATTTATCAGATATTGTGCACACTGTAAATTGGAACCCATAGCCAATGCATCACTACAGATAAGGAGTTTAGTGTCGGTATTTGCAAATGCCAGTTTAACTTCCTCCCTCTCCTTAGACTTCATACTACCGGTAATACACAAATTCTTGATTTTGATTGAGTTCATTTCTCGTTGTATGATAGGAATTACTTTTTTGGCAAATCTGCTAAACAGCACTACCTTGGCATCACCTATTTCATTTTCAAATATGCTCTTAAGCATCTCCATCTTGCAACTGTAATCTTCACGCTTACCGCCTTTGAGATCCCTTACTGTCTCTACAGTATCTGCCACCATGATAAGATATGCAAATTGCGCCACTAATTGCAATCTGTTTATCTTCTTTTGTATTTGCGGATTCAAGTCTTTGGCCACACCTGCAACTATTTCATCATAAATAGTTTTTTGGAACTTGGACATTACGCAGAACCTTATATTCTCAAATATGGGTGGCCTGTCAATCCACACATCCTTGATGGTACGCCTAATCATAAATTTATTCAATATGGACTTAAGTTTAGCTTCATTGCGCAATCCTACTGGCTTACCCCAAAAATCGCATACTAAAAAACTATTTTTGAAGTTAGTCCAGTTGCCGAATATGGCATGATCCAATATATTGAATATCGGGTAAAGTTCCTGTATCCTGTTTTCCATAACAGTACCCGACATCGGGATCACTATGTCATCGTACTTCATCTTATCGGCTATGGAAAGCATTGCCCTACACATCTGGGTATTGTAGTTTTTTAATTTAGTGCATTCATCGAGTATGTATATATCAAATCCGGCTGACTTGATATGTTCCTTATAACGATGCAACTGTTCATAATTTGCTATAACTATCTTACCATCACCATTAGATAGTTGATTCTTCCGTACCTTATCGGGTGTAGTTTTAAATTCTAAGCAACGGCGGTATTGCTTACATAATAGGCAAACCTTGTTTTTCACGGTAAATTTTTCTGTCTCCATGGTGGGGCAAGATCCATCATGGTCTCCCAGTATAATAATATCCTTTTCTTCAAGTTTGAGAAATTTAAGTATTTCTGATTTCCACTGGTATTTTAGAGAACATAAACACACTATCAGGGTTCTATTGTATTTCCATTCAAATGCGGTAGCAATAACAGCAAGAGCTTCTACACTTTTACCAAGCCCCATCTCCTCGCAGAATATCTTCTTAAGACCCCTCAGAGCAAAATTGACTGCCATCTTCTGATATTTGAGTAATTGTCTATCCTTATGGTCAGTCCATAATGCCGGTGTGTCAAAATCACTGTTCTCCTTGCCTAAGGCCAGTCTTTTTTGCAATCTCCGGTACTTACCCTCAAGCGTGTCATTAACATAGATATTTATACCTCTTTTATCAAAGACCTGAATCATCTCATCATAATAGTACAATGACAGGTAATTGCACCCCTGAGCTTTTGAATATTTTACCACCGGTAATTTCTGCATGGCGTTCATACAGTTATAGAACTGTTCATCATCACCTTGCTTGGTACGTAAATATACTCGCATCCAATTACCCTTATCGGGATATATCTCGACATAAGGGTATTGCTTTTCAGTATCAGACATAAGATCTCCGGTTTATTTAAGGCAAGTAGTAAACATGTTTCTGATAAATTGTACAGGGATAGTTCTAGTAACTCATCACCAATCCCTATATGGAAATCCACCATCCCCGTCGAATTTATAAACTATTCTAGCACTATAGTTATGCGGGGAATAGCTATCCTGACCATATTCAAATAGAAATGATACGCCACTTTCGAAATCTCTACCATTGAAATTAATATTTGATGATTCCTCCCCCAATATCCTGTCAAATGTCTTAGATTCCGCACCGGCTTCAACGATACTACTTGGGTACTTAACCCACATTATAGGATTCTTATGAGAGGCATCCCAATAACTTTGCCACCATTGATTAGAAGCTAAGGGTTGGAATCTACCCACTGTTATTGGAGGTAAATCTGAACTTGGGGAACAGACCATTGGAATATATACATCTATACCGTTGGGAACAAATTCTCTAAAATCAGGCATGGTAAATTTTACCTTAGAGCTCCAACCAGTCATCATATACCTGTTCGGCAAACCGGATGATGTATAAACCCCTAAACTGATATACGGCAATGTCCAATAAGCATCATATTCTTGTGGTATGGTATTATTAAATGCTGAAATTGCTTCGGCTACCGAAGTCTGTGCAGAACCATATCCTCCATATGAATCCCATTCACCAAATCGAGTGGAACCACTTTTGTATCGACCATCACAAAAAGTGATAATTCTACCTTGATATCTAGGGCAGTACCAACGTAATAAATTCAAAATCTTATAACATTGAATAGCCCACATCTTGACATTTTCAGATTTAGCTGAACAATTATTCCTCAATATATAGGTTCTATTTAACCCTATTGCGTTAATAATAGTGTCCCATGTCCAGTAATTAAATATCTGCTTGCGATAATAATAAGTGCGACCATCGTAAGAACCTGTGGTCACATAATAGTCAGTAGAAAAAGAGTTATATAGATTACCCATACCCATACCCCTGACCTGTGTTGGCAAAATCAATCCTGAAAAATCACCGCCTCCCAATCTATGGTCTACAAACAAATCTACAATGGACTTTAAAAGTCCATCTATATCTGACAATTCGGTAAATGATAAAGAACCCTTATCTTTTATTATCCTATTGCAATACATAAATAATGGACTTGTGCCACCACTTGCTGAACATACTTCAAGTTTATGTTTTAATGCTGTGGACAAAGCCAGCAAGTACCGTTTCTCCCACATCTTGGGGTTAGTCCAATCCATTCCATCATCTAACCATGTTAAAGACATAGTGCCGTCCTTGCTAACCATACAGGGTTATTTTCATATCTTAAGACACAACTGCTAAATGTTAAAGTATATTCAGGTACTTCGTAATTTCTAGTATAATTACCTATTATACTAGATGAAGTCCAGTAACCCTTTGTAATATCTGTAACTCCGACAACATCGGATATTACAAATTTATTTAAGTCTGAACTAAACCACAGATATTTATACGTATCTTCTATATATGGCTGATTGGCCTTCCAAACTGGATATCCATTAACAAGTGACAATATTACTCGCCACTGTGAATAATCAGCAAAATCATAATACTGGGATACTTCTTCGGAGTGTGGGCCAAAATCAAAACCAGTTGTATATGCAAGATCGTATATACTTCCAAATCCCAGAGTACATTGATAATATTCCGGAGATGGGGGAACAATCGTATAATGTCCGATTATGGATGTATTGCTATAATACCCCACCTTACTCAGTTCCCACACATCATTGCCATTATCGGGATTAGATATTATCCATATCTCTTCATTATTGTTATAACTGTTTATACCGATACCGAATGACCATAATTTTTTACCGTTAGAACCTGTATATGTTTTGAGTTTAGTATTATATGAATCGCTATTATAATTAGAAGCGCTATCATACCATTCAGGATTTATATCTTCCGTAAAAGTAATATTACCACAGCTATATGTTCTAAATCCAAAATACTGCTTACCGGTTTTCTGTGATCCCACAACCGGCAGATATTCCCCCTCAGCAGTACCAGTTCTAAACCAACCTTCTATTGGGGCCACCGTAAGCGTTGCATCAGCATACCCATTTACGCTTGGCATATTTATATATTGCAATGTACCGGAAGGTGTTTCCATATCACCCCCAGTGAATTTTAAATATGACGCACCGGTTAAATAAGTCAACAATCCCATAACTATAACCCACCCCTCTGTATTGTGATAATACATTATATGCGGAGGTGTGCCACCATAGCGGTCTAAATAACCAGTAGTAGTATATGTATTCCTATTATTGTATTTATATCCAGTTATAAAAAGTGTCGCTGTAGATGAATTAGTATGCCATGTAAGCATTATAGTATTCAATATCAATGATTTACCAATATCAGGTGATATATAAAATTCAGCACCATTCTCCGCACTCCACACACAATTACCAGTATCTGGATCTTGTGCTATTACTGGAAATGTGCCATATGAAAAATTTGTACTTTTGACAAACATATCTTCCCCTATTAACTAAAAAGTGCAACTGCGGATACTGGAAATATTGGAGGTACACCTTCACATGATATCATCTTTATATTACCCCAAGTGACCTGACCCAGTAGATAATTATCCGGTGCTGGCTGTACAGAACCGTTCACTGATTCAAAAACTATGCTAAATGATGTTAAAATACTATTAGATGTCCAATACCCAATATATTTATCTGTGACCCCAGTCTGCGAAGATATCACCCACTTATTTAAAATATTGCTTTTCCATAGATAATTTCCACGGGTACTGAATAAAACTATTTCCCCATTACATACACTACCAGTATCTTCAAACTGTTCTACGCCTACTGGGTAAAGCGATGGCGAAGGTGGAGTTCTTAACGGACTTGGTATCGGAGTTGGTTGTTCAAATACCCTTACATATGTACCCTGATAATAATTCCCACTGGGATATCCTTGGTTGACCCAATAACCTATTAAAGGATCTTTAATCCCAAGGGTATCAGATATTATCCATTCATAACCACCATTAGGTCTATTCCTTCTCCATAAATACCTACCATCAGTATGTTTAAAAACCGCCACACCGTTATATGTATTCTGTTGCTGAACCCAGGAAACTTCATCGTACTTTATCCATCCCACATATCTATTTCTTTGCGGTATATCATTTGCTGTGGTTCCTGTAAATGGCGCATAAATCCCAGTCTTAAGCCAATAGGTATAGCCTACAGCCTTCCAGCCCTTTATTATTTCTGGAGTTATCACCTTATCAGGCAAGTTATTCTGTAATGCGCTTCCTCTTGGTTTTAAAGTTGGCAATGACAATAATCCGTAGTACCCGCCCCAAGGAGTTTCCCAAAATTCGTCACCGGTAAATATACAATTTGTATAATCAAATTCGGTATAAGTTACTGGTATGTCGGATAAATTATAAACATGTTCTTCTGTGCCCGAACCAACGCCATTGCTGTAATACCATTTATTGCCGTAATAATAATCGTAATCAGCCCAAAGATATTTGTCTCCATCCTTATAATATACAAATCCTGTAATATCATAATTAGGGTAGAGCGTTTCTCCACCGTTTATCTTTATCGGTATTCCTATTTTTTGAGATATAAAATCTCCATCATAACGGCTATCTACTGGGCAATAACTATGCCACACCCACAAATCTTCATCAGGATCATACCAATAAAGAACCAGTTCTTCCCCAATATGCCTACCGTCACTTCCCATTGGTGTTAACATACTATGGAACATAGCCACCACCAGTTGTTCCTATTGCTGAAAAATTGGCAATAACCCATGTGGTCTTCACATCGTCTATAAAATCTAAATCCAGAATAAATAACTTTACAGTTCTCGTAGATGGCATGTCTATACCATTTTCATAAAGAGCGGCATCATAAAAAATACCAGACTTTGCACCTATCTTGGCAGGACATTGCGTTACTGAAGAACTACCGCCCCCACCCTTGGTATCCAAGTTAACCCTTACATACTTATCGGTTATCAGGGCATCGGCTTCGGCTCTGGCTACAGCCTTACTCTTATCTGTAGTCACCGGAGTAAGCAACCAAGTAGACGGAGAAGTATACATCAGCAAATCCCCAGCACTTATGGCCTTATCCAGTGCCTTACGTGCATATCCATTCCCCTTAGCTAGGATCACTATGTCATTATTGACATTGCCATTATTCCCAGCTATGATTATGCCTATTATTCTCTTCTGCACATCATAAACAGTATCTGGATATGAGACTATGTTCTTAAGGGCATCCGTACAATCACAAATATCGCCGTATTCCCAAGTAGTCACAATAGGAGATTTGCTGACTATAAATGAATCATCACCGTTATTGGATATGTTTGCAGGTATGGTTCCAGCCTTCATGGTCTTACGGTCTAAGTGCCTCATCATCCCTATCTGGCGGTTGACTTCTGCATTATTATCAACCTTACCGGCAGGTTTACCACCCTTACCCGACATCACTACTTTTATACTGTTAGCCATTGTATGTCTCGCTCCCCTTTGCTATTCCCACAATTTGTGAACTATTGGATATATTGGCCGGAGTGGGAACCCTGTTCTCCATAACTTTACCAAACTCTGCCGGTGTATAGTTGATATCATTGGTTATTGATAATGCCGTTGAATAACCCCTAGTCTCACCGGCAAGGGTTATTGTCATCGTACTCACATAATCCCTCAGATTAAAATATCCACTATTGGCATTTTCAGTTTCAGAGTTGACTATTGAAGTTATTATGTCCCCTATTTTATAGGTGGTATTTAATATACCCAGTTCTGCGGATATATTTTCCTTACACCAATTCAAACTAGACAGATAACTGTCCATCTTCTGTATCATTACCTTATCCTTGCCATGGGGAAATTTTTCATAATCGCTCATGTATATGGCTGGATATATCCCACCGGCATTTGTTTCAGCATATACCAGACATTCAAATTTATCTGGGGTGTTACCCTCTCTGGCCAATGTCAAACTCCCAGTGTTCTTAAGCGTGGTAGTACTATTTGCCTGATAGGGGTAATATGTATTTGCAGAATGTATTTCAAGTTCCTGACTTTCAAGATCTATATATCTGCTGAAATTACTTCCAGATGTACGTACTATTCCCTCTGTAGTAGTGTCACCATATACAAAAGGTAGATCCAGTTTAATGCTGAGTGTTGCAAATATTCTTCTGGACAATAACGGGTGGTCTCCCTCAAACATGTCATCGGCTTGTTTATCCGTTACTTCAAGACTGTCTATGATACCTACTGTGGCATCGGTCTCCACTTTAGTATTACCAGTCCTGAATCTGCAATGTTGAGTCTTGTCAAATATAACCAATCCAGTTTCTCCGTCAAAACTAAATTCACTATCTTCATAAAAGATAAGGTTATTATTTCCAACCGGCAATACCCCTTGACCACTCGGCAAAGTCTTATCCATGTTATGGTATATGTCATATGAGAAGATTATCGGCTTACTAAACTCCACATTGCACGGCCTGTCTAATTTACGATCAATCCAGAGTCCATTTACGAACATCTTCTTAAAATCAGATTCAATAGAATCGTAATAGCGTTTGTACCTGACATCGGTAAAATTTTCTGTTCCTAGACTACTTACTGCTGATAATGCCTGTTTCAATAATGCTCCCTCTACCGGCACACAGTAATACCTATATGGTTGTTCATAATCCAATCTAAGATTTTTCTTGTCCTTATTCTTCTTCTTATTTTCGGTATTGCTCTTACCTAATGCGTATGTTCTCCAAGCGTTGAAATCATTGATATTTAAAAATGGACAAGTTATGCCCCCGACATCATGCATAGCTGACAATGGATAAAGTTCAACAGTGGTAGTTAATTTGATACTGCCACCCTTAAGTATGACGTATCTCACTGATTCTTCAGTATTCCTAGTAACCGTTATCCCAGATAATGTTACGGGATTTGTTGCCATCTTCTTGCCTTCACCTACTGTAAGCACCTTGCCAACTTCTGCGGTATCATCTATGTTTTTAAGGTCTATCCAAACCGTACCGGTATTATATTCCAACCACCATACCCATCTTCCAGGTATGGCTTTGACAACTTTGTCTAGTGCCTCTAGGGGATTATTATCTTCTATGGATAGGTCATACGGAACAAGTTGATCGCTCTTAAGTTTATCCAGCTTGGCATATACAGCATCTTTAATTCTTATTGCGGTAGTTCCACATGAATATATCCCCAACCACCAATGTGCTATGTGTGCCAGTATGGATTTATATGTCCAGTAATATGCCCCGAAGTTAGACTGTGTAACAACTCCTTCTCCATCCTTGGCCGACATCTTGCTTACATACTGCACACCATCCTTGACCCACACTTTTCTTTCCTTAAATACGCATTTAACACCACTTTTACCGCCAGTGGCGCAGTTAGGCTTACCGCCCTCATTAAAGATGCATGCTGAATCCTGTAGGTATCCAGATGAACCGCCATCTGCAATTAAAGTTCCCTTAAACATTTCATGTTTAAGTTTTTCACTGCCTATACCGTTTGGGCTACTGTAGATATTTGGTACAGAATCCAGTGTAGTGAAATACTTGCCCCTGATCCTAGTGATCTTGCTGAAATACCATTTATAATCTAGTGCTTTTACATTAACCGAGTCATCTGATTCACTAAGCGTACCGGTATCTTCTACAATAAATCCCCTAAAGATTACATTGTCTGCCGTATCTACAGCTATCTTTATCGGCAAATGGCCCTCTACCAAGTCACCGAATACCTTTTTAGGTAGCTGTATTTCTGCCGAACCTATATTAGCACCGCAATGTGTACTTACTGATTTTACGATACCATCCAGTATGTCTAAATGTGGATCTGTATTTATTGAAGCCCATGGCGCAACATCTGGCATCAATAACAGTTTCCTGTTTTTCAACATACCGGTATATATATTACTGACAGCCATTTAGATTATCTCCCCATTGAGGTTTGTCACTTCTTCAGGTGCTATACCATCCAAAGTCACATTATATTCTATAAAGTTTTCCGATATAGTACCTGATGGATTTTCAGCACGTAACCCCACTTTATAGACTTTATTCGCAACAAAGCAGATTTGTGCAGTAGTGTATTCCTGTTTTAGGCCATTTGATCTGGCAAACCTGAATGCGTTGTTATTCCAATCTATAGTGCCCGTACCGTCATCATGGTATATCCTGAAATAACTGGCCTTACTGCCCATTGTCCAAACAAACGATAATTTAAGTTTACCTAGTGAGGCGTTAGCCAGTTTTATGTTCACCATATTGACAGTTGCATTCTTCTGAAATTCCCCATCATCCATATTTCCAGGAATACCGCCATCTTCATTTGCAGATGGTATTGTTAATTTCGGACACCAGTAATTTACTGATTCCATAGCTCCCGACACTGTTTCAACACAAAATAACCAGTCACCATCTGCTACAGTTACTACCTTACTGCGTTCTATTGCGGTAGCTACAGCCAAGGGAGCCGTTCTGTCTATCGGGCCACCACTTACACCGTTATTACTGTAAATCTTGTAGCTTGTGGGTGTAGAACCACCAACTGGTACGCTCCACGATACCGTTACATCATTGCCTGTTGCCAGAGCTGATACATTCTCCGGCCAATACGGTATATTTGAGAGAACTACTGTAACCTGAGTACCGGTATTTTCATTATCAAGGTTATCATAACCCTTGACCTTGAATTTATATGTTCCAGATGTCAGGGGTATGGTGATTACGGTTTTTTCATGTATGGCGTTATAGAGATTACCACTTAGAAAAACTAGACTCGTTCTTGACTTGCCCAGTATTGGCAAAGTAATCCTGAAATTATTGTCAGGTGTAACGCGAACATATGTTCGTCTACCTAAATTTGGAGATATTGCATACATTGAAGTTATCCGTTAGTTCAGCGCAACCACTGTTTCAGCACTTGCAAAATCAACTCCCTCTATGGTGAGGGTTGCCTTACAGTAATATCCTTCCATGGCATTCAATACGGGATTGGCCTTGGATAGTACAAAGACCCCACCTACAGGGCTAGTACTGTTAAGTTCAAACAATTCCGTATGCGTAGTATCGTAAAAGTTCAGCGTAACTTCTTCACTGAGTTGAGATATCTGACCGGCCACAATAGCAAATACCATGAACTGCATAGTCCCTGATACCTCGTCATATACAGGCGTTATGACTATTTCAGTTTCGGCAAGGGGATTGTCATTACAACCCATCACCCAAGGCAGATTCCTACCATCAAGATTGGCAATACCGCCATCGATAACACCGCACCACTGTTCACCAGTAGGTACGAGAGCATCAAACTTATAGAATCCTCCGCCTATTTCCGTTATTGTCGGCTGAGGTGTGACATCAGTACCGTCAGATAACTTCTTAAGGGTTGTCCACGTAGGTGTGAGTCCGGCAACTGGACTGTTCTCATATGAAAAATAAATTCCTCTTGTAATCATTTTAGATCCTTTCTATAACGTTATGCTGTCTATTTTTGATCCACCACCATTATTGGTGATTAGATTAATCTCCCCAATCTTCTTAGATAGGTATGTACCTGTGGCATTATCCCAGTAAATTATGAATTTGTTGACATCGTCATTTTCATTAAACATAAAATTAAGTTTTACCCTATTTAAAAATGAACTAGATATCGAATCTAGTACTGGTCTGTATCCGCTATAAGGCAGTATAAACACTTCAATGAGTAATGGTATTCCATTACCATATGTAGGTACTGCTACACGATTACCACCATTATGTTCAACCTTAAAGATTCTGTCAACGTAGACGGCATAAATGGCATCATCCACCGTGATACCCATCGGGACAGTATTTATCTTCTTATACTCCACAAGAATACCGTCTAAGCTATCTGTATTGGCAAATCTGACAATATCAACCATCCCGTTTATCCGACTATGTACCAAGTTCATGGTTTTAGTAATGGTTCCATTACTGTAACCTATCGTAAATATGTCTTCTTCATTATGGTTATCGATAGAAGTAAACTCCATTCTCAACCATACACCTATTGCAGAACCTGCCGGTATCGCCACTGCAATACCACTCGCATAAGCCGGAGACAGCCATTCACCATATGCGTATAAATTCCTAGGCATAGTCTGATTATCTTTTGTAGATTCATCACCATCCCATGCAAAGCCGGACTGGTCTGATTCCACGGCAATAGATATGATACTGTTGGCGTTGGTATTTTCACCAAATATTTTAAACCCTGTAGCCTCTGAGGTACTGTTGTTCTTGATGAATATCTTCTGATATTGCACATATGAACTTCCGTACATTACGGCTAAATCGAAGATCTCCTCACCTGCCAGTACTGGGAACGTGGAGCATGCCCCACCAACCCTCTGCCCCTGTCCGGTACGATATTTATCTGGATACATGAAAACTATGTCATTTGCTGTAACGGCCATACACTGCCCTATAAGTTATTTTAATAATATACGCTATCTTTCCAGTAAATGTTATGAAAGATGTAACGCCATAATAAATAATGGCATTATATATGAAAACTTACAAATACAGAATATATCCCAACAAGACTCAGACCACTGCTTTGATTAACACCCTTCATGTGTGCAAAAACCTCTATAATGCCTGTCTACAGCAACGGATCGAGATGTATAAAAAAGATGGTAGTTATATATCGGCCTATGAACAGATGAAGATATTTAGAAGTTTTAATATCGAAAATATAGACAATGTTTATTCCAGTGTAAGGCAACAAACTATATTAAAACTGGACACTTCATTTAAGAATTTCTATAGACGCGCCCAAAAGGGTAATTGTAAAGTTGGATTTCCCAGATTTAAAAGTGTAGATAGATACAACTCTATTTATTTCCCAGCGGCAACAAGAGGGTTTAAACTTACAAGTGATTTCAAACATATCTTCATTTCTAAGATCGGTTATGTCAAAATTAAGATCCACCGTGGTTTTGAAGGTTATGTTAAGGGATTGATTGTCAAGCGCAATGGTATTGGTCAGTGGTTTGTTTGTTATCAGGTAGATGAAGACGTTAAACCCGTACCGGTCAAAGTTAAATGGAAAATTGGTATTGATCTCGGCTGTATTAACTTCGCAGTCCTAAGTAACGGTGAAAAAGTTAAGCATCCTAAATATTATCGTAAATCTGAAGAGAAGATGATTAAATTACAGTCCAAGTATTCTAAACTTAAACAGTTGCCTAGAGAAGATAAGGGTAAAATAAAGGTTGGGGAACAACTTAATAGAGTTCATGTTAAGATACAGAATCAGAGGCAAGACTTTTTGCATAAGTTAAGTAGAACAATAATTAATAAATATGATCTGGTTTGCATAGAAGATCTCGATATTAAATCCATGACCAAGGATAACTTTAAATCGTTAAACAAATCCATTCTTGATTCTGGTTGGAATCAGTTCAGTAGTTACCTGACTTACAAAGCTGAAAATGCTGGTAAGTTTGTGGTTAAGGTAAATCCGGCATATACTTCACAGGTATGCAGTTCTTGTGGTCAAATAGTTGATAAACCATTAAGTCAAAGAATACATAAATGCGATTGTGGATTAACTATTGATCGTGACGTTAATGCGAGCCTGAATATTTTGAGTTTAGGAACTAAACTCTTCAAATCCTCGGATTTGATAAACGTTCAACAGTAATGTTGGATAGTTCACGGCCATTATTTACTCCTTAACATTGAAGTGATGCGGTAAACGTCAATCCATATCTTGCGGAAGTAGGCCATATACTCTCAAGTTTAACTTCATTGAGTATGCAGTTTGATACCATCGTGGTATTGCCTATCTTTAAAGTACCGAGTTCCCCTAATGGGCCATGCATTATATTGAACATGTATGAGCTCACCGTCTGTCGCCAGCCCTCATGCTGATTCTCAGAAGACGACTTCATCCAACACGTGGCGATTATTTTTTCTATACCACCTTGTTGTCTGAGAAACTGTTCCTTGCTTTCAGGATCATAGATCTTAGGTATGACTATATTTTCAGCATTCCTAACGATATCCATATTATGCCAAAAGTTAAACGTCCTACCTGTATCAACACTTGTAAACGTTGCTGTGCGCCCTCTCGTATCGGCAAACAGGGTAGCCGGTATTATCTGCCTTGGTATTGTGACATCGTCCAACTTCTGGACACCAAGTTCAAACTCAACCGTAAAAATAAGATAGTTCTTAACCACTTTGGGATTATATGAAACAGAATTTATAGCACAGTTATAATATTCATTTTCATCTATCTCAAGAGTACCTATCTTAGGTAGAAAAAACTCATTGAAGCTGTTCATCTTCAACTCTAGTGCTGTACGGCTTACCCCACTACCTACGATAGCTCGGCACTCTACGCTGACGGTGCGCTTGTTTATCCCCGTAGGGGATATAACAGCACCTATCGTGCGTGGGTAAATTTTTATTGTTACATTTGAAGTACCGGACATATCCTTGATCTCGGCATTGTGAGCCAGAGATGCACCACAAAATCTTATTGAAGCATTACTGCCCATTATATGGTCACCCCTATATTTGAAGGTGTTCCAGATGTTCCTACGGATACGCTGACCCCACCACCGGACATTACGCCCTTGAGATCTGTGGATATCAGGGTTGTATTCGCAACCATGGTGGCATGGCTCTTGAAATAGTTCTCCAAGTTGGTGGCAAGGGATTTATACGTGGCTATCTGATCGGCTATGGACTGTGCCTTTTCCTGTTCAGCTTTAATACCTTTATCCTTTTCCTTAAGACCTGCCAACTGTTGTTCCTTTTCAGATATTTTCTTCTTGCGATCTGCCTGAGCACCTTCATTTACTGGCATGGTTTTCTTAAGTTCATCTATCTCTTTTTGGGCCATATCTATATTAGACATACTTTTACGTCTAGCGTCATCTGCATTTAATACAGTCTGGTCAACATCTGATACTTCGGCTTCTTTAGTTCCAGGTTTAACAATACCCTTTTCTTTCCTAAATTGCTTTTCTTCATCTATTTTTTTCTTACGAGCCGTATCATATGCTAATTTATTGACAGCGTTTTGATTTTCCTTTTCAAGGTCACCCTTAACGCCCTTGCGAACTACACCCCCCCGACGGTGATCATTGTCATCATAACGAGCCTTATATTTAGCATCTAATTTCTTATCGAATCTCTCCATTTCTTCAGGTGAACGCTTGGCCCGATTCTTAAAAGTGTCCATTTCTTCTTTACGTTCCGCATCTATCTTCCTATTATGTTCTGGGCCTCCCCCGAATTTATATTTGTCCTTATATTTGGCATCAAGTTCCCGCTCCTTTTCTTTCATTTCTTCTGGAGAACGTGTCGCTGAATTTTTAAAATCAATTCTTTCCATACTTTTCTGCCTAGAAATAGTACCCGCCCTCTCCATAAAACCTAATTTAGTATCATCTATATTACCCTGTTTGAGATTGCGTTCAGTCTTTTTAACTTTTTCTTGCCCAGTTACCACTTTCTTATCTGCCTGAGCACTTTCCTCTGCTAATTGCTTATCAGTCATATTCTCTATTTCTGGCTTCAAGTTAGCCAATTTTTCAGCATCAGCTTTCTTCTTAAGTTCTTCGATGGATTGTCCTACACCACCATTTCTTTCAAAGTTTAATTCATCAAGACGTTTCTGATCGGTGTCCATTCTGTCCTTAAGCTGTAATTTTACTGAAGACTTCCTCTCTGAATCCACTGTGGCGTTACCGCCCTTGAGATCCGTCAACTCGGCTCTATCAAAGTTACCCTTGCTTCTGGCGACCTTCTCTTCCTGATCCTTGATGGCCTTGTCCAGTGTCACGGCCTTGTCATATTCATTCCGAGCCTCGTAAGACACTTCACCACTATGCTTTTCATTATCCTTAAAGTTGGCATCCTTGTTCCGCAGTACAGTTCCTATCTGTTTAGATACTATACTACCGATACCATTAACACCGTTGGCCTTATTATTACTCTCAATAAAGGCCTTTGACATAGCTGTTCCGGATTTTGCAAATAGTTCCAATATTTTATCCTTAGCATCTATTATAGATTTGCTGGCTACGCCTACTGGTGAAGAAGTAGCTTCACTGTTTTTTAAATAATTTTCTAATTTATGCCTTTCTCTTCCAAGCATATCTATTTTGCCTTGAAGTTCTGCCTTTCTTACAGGATTACTACTGCCACCCTGATACATTCTATACGCAGAAACCTTCTGACTAATTTCGTATATTCTTTCTTTTGCTTGTTTTCTCTGGGGATCATTACTATCCCCAGTATTAATACCCTTAAGTAGGTTTTTAAAATCATTCTTAAGTTTACTAGAAATTTCACCAGATACCTCGCCACCAGTCATTATTGCTAGCAACGATTTACTTAAAAAGGAACATATAGTCGTTATTAAACTCATTGATGAGTTCAGTATCCATGTAAATATAGGCGGGAAAAATTCCAGAACTAATGTCCTCAGGGTATCTAGCGTTATTGAGAAACCAGACATTATATTAGACCATAAGCTAGACCACATCGTTCCATCGGTAAGTATGCCATATACTGTTTCTATACCGGCCAGCACATTCTTAACAAGATCCTGTATCCAAGTAATATAATCTGTAGTAGTCAAGTACTTCCACATATTCTTAAATACATCGCCTAAAGAACTACCCATACCACTAAGTGCAGGAAACATCTTCATTATGATATTATATGCCTCAGACAGTACAGCCGGTATGGATTTAATCGCCCTGAATATATTGATAATGATATGCTGTATTCCTTGGGCTATAGGGCCACCAAATATCTTGCCCCATGCATTGCCACTCCCCGTACCCCTGTTTATCAGGTGGAATAGGCTCATGAATGCATTCCTGATGGGTACTATGACGGTATCCACCATAGGTTGGAGATATTTTACAAGTTCACTGAAAAATTCCGTCATCTTGTCGCCTTGAAAAACCTGCACTAACTGTTTGGATATCGCCACCACATCTTTAAAGGCATCTCCGACGACTTTCCATACACTGCCACCCCAGAGTATCATTAATGAATTTACACTCTCCCTGAGCATAGCCCACTGGCGCAGGGGAGTATTCATCATTTCCTGTTCTTGTCTCCACAGGTTGGCCTTGATCTCACCGCTTTCCTTGATCTGCTTCTGATAATTTTCAACATCCTGAGTCAATGCCAACCACGCCCTACGGGATTGGATTGTAGTGAATACCTTACGGACACTTTCAAAAGACCAGTTTTTCATCTGGGCTATCAACCCTATGAAGTCTTTAAATGTTGGAGCCTTGTCACCTATGCCTTTAAATTCTATGCCGAGTTCCTTTAATCCCTTGGCACCCTGTCTTCCAGGCATTGCAAGAGCTTCAACAAACCGACCTAAATACTTGGTTGATTCCTCGATACTTCCACGACCGAAAACCTTGGTCATCATGGATAGTGACTGCATCAGGTCATCAAATGCCATGCCGGTACGGCTACCTATACCTATCACTGACTTTAGACTTGTACCAAGTTCACCCATGGTAAAACGACCTAATGTTGCACCCGCCGCTAAACTCTGAATTGTCTGTTCTACGGTCTGACCCATAGGGCCATAATTCTGCATTACGGTAATCAGTGCGTTCTGTGCAGTCATAAGATCTGACGTTGACATGATCGCCAACCTACTCGCACCGGTCACCATCATTTCAGCCTGTGCCAGAGATCTGAAACCAGAAGATACCGTATCGAAGTATGCCTCACCGACATCTTCCTTTTTAAATCCGAATGCTGATTTCAGTCCTATCATGGATTTTGCAAAGGCCTCTGCCGATTCCCCGATATTGGGTATGGTTTCCTTGAACGACCTAGCCGCATATTCCCAGAGTCCGGCAAATTCCGTTACCGATTCCTTGGTTATCTTGATTATGCCTTCAAAGGCGTTCTTGGTAACTTCCATAGCTACCTTAAACATCTCTTTAAAGGATAGCGTCATACCTTCAAGAGCACCCTTGATTATCGATACAAATGACTTGAATAAACTGACCACTGTCATAAGGGCTAACTTAACCACGGAGAATATTATCTCCTTGATACTGGACAATATATTCTTTATGAACTCCATAAGATCTGATAGTACTTGCATAAGTGCGTATACACCTATCGTCACTATCGCAAATGAGCCCGTCACCGCTATCGCCCAAGGGCCTCCGAATGCAGATGCTATCGTAGTAAACGATACCATAAATGCGCTTATGGCCAATGTACCTATACCCTTAAGCGCACCGGCAACCGCACTACCCAGTGTTCTAAGGGGTTGCATTACCGATTCTACAATGATATCCCCCATGTTGCCGAATATGTTGCCAAGTTCACTAACTGCGGTATACCAGCTTGCCGATATCGCTGTTGTGAATAAGTCCCTGAAAGCTCCGGCAACCTGACCCTTGGTGTGACTACTACTTACCTGTTGTGCCAGACCACTGCCCATTTGCAATGCACCTGCACCCATAGCACCGCCAACTGTTCTCAGATTGGCAGTACTGGTAAGCATATGCATCATCTTGACCTTGCTACTGGCTGACACGTCACCCTTAAGTCTGTCTATTGAATGTCCCAATTCAACAAATAATTGGTTTATCGCCACCTTAGTCTTCTCTTCGCCGAGCTTCATCTCCTGAATACCTTTAAGCCTTATGGCAAATATATTTTCCTTGCTGGTCAAACCCTTATCTATACCAGCCCTGTGAGGCGCACCAATATTACTATACTTGGCTGTGCGCATATGTAGCATTGAACGCTCTGCTTCTATTGTATTGGCAAGTCTCTGTCTGTACTTGGTGGCATTATCAGTTTCTCTTTTCAATGTATCTACCTTGATCGCCTCATACTTATTACCGAGACTACCAAGGTAACGGGTCATATTTATGGCTCCGTTTATTTCCCTAGACGTGGTAGATTCCAGTGCTTTAATTCTGGCCTGAAATGCTTTAGCCGAAGCTTCAGTAAGGGTACCATTCCTAATGGCCATTTCCCTTTCAGTCTTAATCGCCCTAACCTTAGCCAAATACTGGCTGGTCATCTCTGCTGTAATCTTGGCAGAATGTTCTGTGAATAATGACTTCTTGCTGATATTTAGTGGAGAAGTTACCAATCCCCTTGCACCTATACCGGCACGTCTAGCATCATTATGTGCTTGTGCAGTCATAAGCATTATGTCATTTTTAACAGTGCTGAATAATGCGGATATAGCTAGTTTAACCTGACCGGCATTAAGAGATTTATTATTCAGTATACCAGCCAACTGTAATTTAGCGTCATCTGCCGTAACTGAGACATTACCCCTGAGTTCCTTAGCCTGAGAATGATCCATCTTACCACTAATGGCATTGAGGGATATCTTATTCTTAGCACCCTCCGTTATCTTCTGTAGGGCAAGATAGTAACCCTCTGTCTTATTGGTTGTAGCCTGAGCCATGGCTATCTGCTTATTACCAGAAGTCACGGCTTGCTTATTAATCTTTTCAGCATTACCTATATCTAATTTTATATTTTTAAGTGAAATAGACTCTGCCTTGCGCATTTCAGCTAGAGCCAAATTATAAGCCCTGTTGGTAAACCGTCCTCTTTGCGATAACAGCCCGACTTCATTATTTATCTTGGATATTTCAGCATTATATATCTGCCTGTGTCTGGCAATAATATCCTTTTGGAACTGATTGATAGGGTTCATAGACCCTATTTCCTTACCAAAATTCTGCTTAGATACCGCAACCTTAGTTTCAAAAGTTCCCCAGCGACTCTTCATGGTAGACGGATCTTGGCCGAATAACTGATTCGCCTTACGATTTACCTGAGTCTCCTTAACTATGGATTTGACTACGGAACTTGTTCTAACCTTAGCAACATCAGTAGCTACACCCTTAAGCATTTTAGAGACAGCATTGATGATACCATTAATACCCTCATCAGTACGCTGTTTGAGTTTAGCTCTGTATTTTTCAGTGGCCTCCATATTAAATGGATTTTCCTTAATACGCCCAAAACCCTTTTCTCGTACAGGTACTGAATATTTTTGAGATGATTTCCCAGATGTGAAGTTGGACTCTACTTTTTTAGATAACTGATCGTCACTGTTACCTAATTTTTTAGATAACATGGAAGTGAGGTGTTTAAACTGTTGAAATGTTATACCGCCACCGCCGGTAATCTTGGCCAGTTTAGCCATATCTACCTTTGAAGCTGATAGAGATACTGCCTTAAGGGCTTCTGATAATCCTATGGCCTTCTTTGTAGGATCTACAAAGATATCCATGCTAGAAGTTTTACCCTTTATTTCAAAGTCGAAAGTGATTTTAGTATCAGCCATCTTAACGCTCCTTGCTGGCCTTCTGAGCCATTGTATTCAGGGAAACAACGAAGTTTTTGGATTTTATTCTTTCCTCGCCCATCTGCTTGAGAAGTTCTTTGAACTTCTCCTGTGGCATAGCTTCTAGAGAGTGCCTGTCTACCCAACTATAGTCAGTAAGTGTCATCTTTCTATCGTCTAGTTCAGATAGTGTGGCTTTGATTTCACCAGTATCCGCACCCCACTCTCTTAAGAACATTGCCATATTATGTCTATTGGCTTTAAGATCTGCCTTGCTAGGTGGTGGAGGTATATAGGTGAACACAGGCTTATATTCTGGTGAGGTTTCCTCCTCAAGAGGGGCGTAAGTCCGTGGTTGTACAGGCTCTGCGCTATTTTGCTGTTTTAAGCGTTCTAACATGGCAGTCCTGAGCATATTGACAGCTACGGGGTCAGTCTGGTTGACCATTGCCACATATTCTTCTATGCTACGGCAACCACCCATACCATACTGAGACATAAAAAGATCGGCAACCTGATACAATTCATACAGGTTGCCGAACTCTTTTGATTCACCGGATAATGAAAATAGATTGTCTGTACAGCGAAGATAATAATCTATCAAGTCCTCGCCGTCTCCCAGCAAGTCACCCTTAGTTGGTCTGCTGGGCAGGTTTTTCATTATTCACCAGACAGGTCTATTACAGCATCGTTATTGATTTCGAGTTCTGGTTCAGGTGGCAATGAACCCACCATCACAAATGTAGCCAAACGCCTGAGATCCCTGATATCTACCAAGGCCTTAAGTTTTTCAATGGACTGCGCCTCGGTATTATTTTCAGTCGCCTTGAACTCTACGTGGTTCTTGGATATGCCGATGAGGATGATTTTGAACATGTTGTCGATCTGCTTGTCCTGCAATTCATCGAGTTTGTTCATTTCTTCGTCATTCAGTTCCTGCATACCGGATTTGGTCTCAAGGTCATTGAGTTCCTTCTGATCCTTGGCCAAAAGATTCCTGAACTTCCTCACTGCCGATGTTTCTGTGATTGTAAGTGTACCAAACTGATACACAGCCTTGTCATTGAGCTTGATCTTTAAAATCCTCATCATTCTCTCCTTGGTTATATTTTCAATACACCGATAACACACTTCAATGGAAAACTACGGCTTAATTTCCAGGCTATCCATCTCTTTGTGGTGGTTATCACAATCCTTACCTACAAACGGGTTAAATTTAAGCCATGAACATAAGTGACCCACAGTGAAATGACATTTTGCACAAAGCACTATCAAGTTATCGGGCTTAAGTTCTAATTCAGGATGTAAGTGGAACGGTTGTTTGTGATGTACCTGCAATGCCTTCATAACTCCGCACCAAGAGCACCAAGGTGACTGTTTGACTGCGGTATCCCGTGTCTTATCCCATAAAGGAGATCTTATACCTTCCGGTCTACCACTACACTTATCGGCAACATATTGGAATACCCTATTCATAAGTAACCTCCTTAAATAAAAAAGGAGTGGTGTTAACCACTCCTTTTTTCTTAATGCTTTAACACTGAATTAGACCCAACTTCCCCACGCCCCACCTTTTACACTACCTTCGGCTTCCTGAGAGGTAATTTCGAGATTCATGTCACTGGTCGTGAATCCGTTCTGGGTGGATTTGACATTGTACGTGGTGATCTTGCAGTTGTTGATGGTACCCGTCAGGCCACCACCTTCATTACCGGCACCGAGAACAACAGCGAGATAACGGTTATCAAGAACTGTATCTGCCACATCAAACCTTGCGGTTGTCGTGGAAATACTGCCCTTGCGGTTACCGAGTTCAACGGCGAGAGGCAACCTATAGTCGCCACCGTAGAAACTCTGTGGATCTCCATCATAGTTTACAGCGATATCTGTAACGATACCTAAGTCGTTATTACCCACCTTGATGGAACCGACGCTAAACTGGTACTTCATGGACATAAACACCTCCTATTTAACTGTTTACAACTTTTTTAATCATTTTGATTAAACCCTGTACTCTGATAACCTGCCTTATATCTTTCAAATACATTGACCCTGACAGATTATTGACTATTAAAAATTTATTTATGATATCTGTACATCTTTCTTCACTTATATTTAAACTATCTATTACATATTTAATGGTCTTGCCTTTGCATATCCTTTCATTGATAATCTTATATTCTTCTGTATTATCTATACGATTATCAGGACTATAATAAATGTACTTCGACAAATCCTTGCCTTTCAGCACCACCCTTAATTTTTTGTAATCAAATTTAGTTTTAAAATTGT